>Ga0154577_1126_pt3 | contig 25197 bp, 21 predicted proteins | sample RifGroF2_FD_116006 | JGI IMG/M metagenome (GOLD analysis project Ga0154577, IMG submission 116006) | Planctomycetes bacterium GWF2_42_9
TGCCTGAATGATCCGGCAACGTCATTGTAGAATTATCAGGATCATCCATATTGTAATAAACTTTTTCCTGAACTGATTCGTAATTTGGGAAAACGCCTGGGATAATCAAATTGACAATTTCTTCCTGAGTAAGAGCTTCATTCCACACGGAAAATTCATCATAGTTGCCTGCGATAAAATTATACCCATACCAGGCGTTTGACGGAACGCGAAGCTGCCCAAGTGCCTTAACAAACGTAAAATTCTTCAAACCGATTAAGATGCCGTTTTTATAAATACGGATTTTTGTGCCGTCATAAGTAGTAGTAATCATCTGCCACTGACCGACATCAAATGGAATACCAGTGGATAAATAATTGGAATTGCCGCCGTCGTTGAAGCATATCATCCCTGTCGAAGTGGCATACAATGTACGTGAATCGGCGATTGCGTCCCCATTTGGTTTAGCGCCGAGGTTCCACAAAATTTTCCAGTTGCCTGCCGGACTCGTGGTCGGATATACCCATACATTCACCGTCCAATGCGTCGTTGCGCCGAACGGAGGGAGATTCGCGTCAAAACCGGTGGTTCTATAAGCACATTGATTGCCGTCAGATGCTAATGCCTGGCCGCTTACGCCTGTTGTATATGACAGAGGCGCTGCGCCGGTGTTTACATATTCGGTACCAGCAAAACCATTGCCGCTGCTGTCGGTTAGATTCCCGTCAAATTTCCATTCAAGTACTTTTGTCGCAGCCTGTGCGATACTGCAAACAGCAAAAAATAAAACTATTGATAATATTATTTTACCAACCTTCATATTGCCTCCTATAATATTAAAACTTTTTTTCATCTGTCCCTACCTAAACAACAATAAATGTTCTTAGACTTCTTCCGTTAATTCATCGATGCATGTTTATTTACTTTTTAAATTATTAAGCTGTCTGTACACGCGCGGTGGACTTGCGTACAACCAACTCACAATTCATCACTATGTTTTGAATGCCTTCCTGTACAAACTTCCCCTGGATCCGGTTAATAAGAAGTTTTGCCGCTCTTCGGCCAACCTCATAACCTCTTTGACGTACAGATGTCAAAGGCGGCATCATAAACGCCGCAAAATCCAAATCCGCAAAACCTACTATAGATACATCTTCAGGAATTCTTATCTTTAGTTCCGCAGCAGCGAGGTAAACATAACGTGCTAAACTATCGCTTGCGGCGTAAATCGCTGTCGGCCTGGGATTAGCGGTTAAAATCTTCTTGGCTAATTCAAGGCCGTCGGCGTTTTTGCCTTTTTCTACCGCGAAACATACTGCGCCTGGAATATCGGCGATTTGCTTTTCAAAGAACGTTCTGCGCCTTTGCGCCCAACTGTATGTATTAAGACCAACATCGCCAAAATGAGCTATTCTTCGGTGTCCAAGCTCAAGCAGATGAGTCGCAACAAGCTGCGCACCGTGCTCTTCATTGGTTGTTATCGAATCAGCACCAAATTCAAGCGGCAATTCGTGGTCGATTGTTACCACCGGCACATTTCTCGATGCCAGCTCTTCATTGTGTGAATAATAATCAGGAGTAATCGGCGGCCACATAATAACGCCGTCAATTCGGCGATCGATCAATCTATGAATTTGTTCGAGATCATCAACTGGTCCGCTGCTGGAATAATTATCGCCATGTCTGACCCAAAGATTAATAGGAACGAAATCAACTGAAATGAGCGTGTCGTGAATGCCGTATAATATTGATGACCAATAGGAATCAAATGGCGGAACCATAACCCCAATAGTATGAGTAAGTCCCGTTTGAAGACCCTTGACAAGCATATTGGGACGATAGCGGAGCTTTACAGCGGCTTCCCAAACTTTAGTTCGTGTTTCTTCGGAGAATCTTGAAAGATTTTTCTTCCTTAGAATTCTGGAAGCAGTCGGAACTGATACGTTAGCCGCCTGTGCTACATCTTTCAAACTTGATACGCCTACCGCCACTTTTTCAATTCTCCGATAAACAAAATGTCGTGTGCAAGTACTTACACAGGCCTATTATTGCCTTTTCGTTTCTTTTTGTCAATATTTTTTTGATTTTTTTTAATCAAAAATTTTAATAATAAAATCTTAAAATTATCCAAAATCTTCATAAGTGCATTTCTTAAAACAACTTAAAAAACCAGATGAATTAATAAAAATTTGCGAACCCTTCTTGCTTGAAAAAACTGTTAATCTGTTTATAATACTGTGCAACTAGTTTCGCAAATTACACCGTTTTTATAGGAACACGAAAATGAAAAACAACATCAAACCCATAAGTTTTTTATTCACAATGGTTTGCATTCTAGCTGCTTCAGGTTGTTTTAGTGAACAACCCCAGCAAACCCCCGATAAAGAGCGACAAGCATTGAACAAGGCGTCGTTGGAGAACTATACCCATCCCGATAGATGGAAATCCGATATACAATCCTTTATAGACAAAGACAAGCAAAATCCGCCGCCGCCCCAAAATGCCGTGCTTTTTATAGGCTCTTCAAGCATTAGAATGTGGGATACAAAGAAATTCTTCCCCGATGTAAATAACATTAACCGTGGTTTTGGCGGTTCGTATGTAAGCGATTCGCTTTTCTTTGCAGACAAAATAATTATTCCTTATAAACCACGGGCAATCGTATTTTACGCAGGCGATAATGATAGCGTCGACAATAAATCTTCAGAAATGATTTTGGCAGACATCCAATCCTTAATAATAAAGGTACGCGAGAGCCTGCCGAACACAAAATTCATCATAATATCGATCAAACCAAGTATTCAAAGATGGCAGTATTGGCAGCAAATGTTTAAAACAAACAAAATGATTGAAAATTTTATCAAAGAACAGCAAAATATGTACTTTGTTGATGTCTCAAAAGTTATGCTCGATTCGACAGGTCAGCCTGTAAAAGATTTGTATAAAGAAGACGGCCTTCATTTAAGTGATAAAGGCTATGAACTTTGGACATCCCTTGTAAAACCATTAATTAAATAAGACAGGATGGAACTATGTTAAAGAAAATTATTTTCGCAAGTTTATCGATAGTATTTTTGTCATCATCAGTATACAGCGATGTTAAAGTCGCATCTATTTTCGCAAACCAGATGGTACTACAACAAAAAAGCAATGCACCGATTTGGGGCTGGGCATTACCTGGTGAAAAAATCACAATTCAGCCAAGCTGGCAGAAGGTATCTGTTTCTGCAACAACTGACGACAAGGGGAACTGGAAAGCTGAAATAGAAACTCCATCCGCAGGCGGTCCTTATACAATTAAAATAAAAGGCAAAAACGAAATTACTCTTTCCGATGTTTTGATTGGTGAAGTATGGGTATGTTCAGGCCAGTCTAATATGGAAGTGTCTATCGGCTGGCTAGGCACAGAAAGAAGCAGAAGAGACCTCGCGCAGGCAAACAATAATCAAATAAGAATCTTTGACGTTAAAGACAGATTCTCATTATTCGAAGAAAAAGATTGCACTCCTGAATGGACGCCGTGGCGATCTGTAACACCGAACGATGTTCAATGGTTCTCGGCGGTTGGTTATTATTTCGGCAAAAGACTTCAGGAAGAATTGAATGTTCCAATCGGTTTGATTTCCACACATTGGGGCGGCACACCGGCCGAAAGTTGGATGGATATGGAAGCACTCAAAAATTTCAAACGTTTCGATCTCAATGTCGAAATTATGGCCGACATTCGAGAAAGAAACGAAGACCCTGATATCGCGTTTGGAAAAATCGTAGACGTTTGGCTCAAAAATGTCGCTGCGCAGGATGATGGTATGAAAGGCAAATGGTTCGCTGACAATATCGACGACAGCAACTGGACTAATATAGAACAGCCGAATTGGTGGGGAAGCACTTCGTTAAAAGGCACTCACGGTATAGTATGGTTTAGAAAAGAATTTACTCTGCCCGCGCATAATTCAATTATGGAACTTGATTTAGGCAAAATTGACGATATCGACAGCGTTTGGATCAACGGCAATTACATCGGCACAAGTATCGGCTGTGATGTCGCAAGATTATATAGAGTACCCGCGGAATATTTAAAGGAAGGCAAAAATATAATCGCTGTTCGCGTTATAGATACAGGCGGCGACGGCGGTTTTACAAGCGATAAAGAAAGTTATAAAATCGGAGCAACAGGAAAAAAATCTGTCAGTCTTGCGGGCACATGGAAATATAAAACCTCAAATCCGAAAACAGACTGGGCAGAACCAAGATGCTCAAATATAAATCAGAATTTTCCATCGGCATTATTTAACGGTATGGTCGCACCGCTGATTCCATTCAGGATCGCAGGCGTTATCTGGTATCAGGGTGAAGCGAATGCCTGGGCGCCAATCGAATACAGAACACTCTTCCCCGCTATGATCAAGTGCTGGCGCACAAGATGGAACCAGGGCGACTTCCCATTCTATTATGTACAAATCGCGCCGTGGGAATATGGGCCAAGTGTACACAGCCAGGCTTTACGTGAAGCACAAATGATGACACTCGCCGAACCGAACACAGGTATGGCCATTACAATTGACATCGGTGAAGAACGAGACATTCATCCAAAAAACAAACACGATGTCGGCGACAGACTCGCTCGCTGGGCCTTGAATAAAACTTATGGCAAAACAGATGTTACCGTCTGCGGGCCGATTTATAAAGAAATGAAAATCGAAGGGAACTCAATAAGAGTATTCTTTGAGTACACCGACAACGGCTTGATGGTCAAAGGCTTTGAGTTGAGCGATTTTACGATCGCGGGCGAAGATAAAAAATTCTATCCGGCAAAAGCGATCATCGACGGCAGCACCGTTAGAGTATCGAGTCCGCAGGTTGAAAATCCTGTCGCGGTACGTTACGGCTGGAGCAATTGCGCACAACCGAATCTATATAACGGCTTGCTTCTTCCCGCATCATCATTCAGAACGGACGATTGGGAATTGAAATAACAGATATTTTTTTAAAAACCTAAAGTATATAAACAATGCTCTTAGAGAATGATTCTTTAAGGGCATTTTTTATTTAGCAATAGGCATCAATGAAAATATATTACAGAAGTGGAAAATCAGGAATTAAATTCGAGAAAAAAATCGCTGCTCGAAAAATGAGAATAAAATCCCAGCGAAACACTGGGTGTTTTGAGAAATATACTACTCTATTTGTAAAAGTAAAAACTCTTACAAATGTTCGGCTACATCATCTGGCACATCATCATCCGGCTCATCGAATTCGATTGGCTTATAGCCGGGCTGCGTGGATTTCTCAAGCTCTTCTTCGAAAGCCTGAACAATCTTGTCCTGAATCATTTGTCTGCATTGTGCGTTGATGGGGTGAGCGATGTCGGCGTGTAATTTCATTCTGCCTTTGAAATCTTTTTTAGCTCGTTCTTCGCCAAGCGACGCGCCGCAATTATTGCAGAACCTTGCCCTAAGATGATTCTTGCCGCCGCATTTGGGACAATGGTCGCTCATTTTCCTCGAGGGCATCGCTACAAAATAGCCATTAGTGCCCATAATAACTTTAATGTCACGAATGACAAAAGAGTTATTAATTGTCATCGAGCAAAACGCTTTGAGCCTTTCGTCTTTGTTGGCAATTAATTTTACTCTAACTTCTGTAATCTCCATATCAGGCCGCCTTTAAAACTACCATTCATTGCTGAAAACTATTGTACAATTGCAGTTATGCGATTTTAAATCGCGTCTTAATATATCAATTAATTGGTAATTTTTTCCATCAGAGATGACAAACAAAGCAGAGCCGCTACCACTTAAACAAACAGGCAACTTCGTAAAATCTTGAATCTTTACCTGTAATAGAGCAAGACTATTATCCAGTACAAAGCAGGTTTTGGCAAGCATATTTGCGCACATTTTTGGGATTAATTCAATTTTGTCGTTTGTTACATACTCGCGGATTTGCCTGCTCAATGAATTGAAAAGTTCCATATCAACCTTGTAATTTTCGTAAACCCTTTTAGTTGATATATTTACACTCGGCAGAAATAAAATTAACGAAAAATCAAATTTCTTAGCTATTTTTTCTACCTTCTCCCCCCTGCCAGTGCATATTGCCAGCGGCCCATTCAAAAAAAATGATACATCGCTGCCTAATTGGGCACAAATTTCATACATTTGGCTTTCAGTCAGCAAATTCTTATGCAGTTTGTTCAGCGCAAGTATAACCGTTGCCGCATCGCTGCTCGCTCCGCCCAGACCCGAACCGGCTGGAATATTTTTAGTTAAAGTGATCCTGGCATCTGGTTCTTTCCCGATGGTTTTGTAAAATAACTCCGCAGCCTTATAAACGAGATTATTTTTTCCTTCCGGCGACCAGTTGCCTTTGCACACAAGTTCCAGCTTTGCCGTTTTTGCGATTTCAAAAAACAATTCATCATAAAGAGCAATCTTGGCCATCACCGTTTCGAGATTGTGGTAACCGTCAGGGCGTTTATCTGCGATTAACAGTGATAAATTTATTTTGGCAGGCGCCCTTGCGAGCAAACCATCGTTTATATTCTCAAATTGAGGAAGAATTTCTCTGTTCATTATTATTCCGGTAAAAAGCGTATTGTTAATTTTTTATCTTCGATATTTATCTGCTGAACGTTGATATTACGGTGATTAAACTCAAATTTTGGCGGAAGGTGATTTTCGCTGAATATAATGCCAGCGTAATGTATTGCATCGGATTCTATTTTTGTGCCCGCGACCTTATAAAGTATTCTGTCCCGCAAAATACGTTTGGCAAATGGAAGCCTGCTCGTCCCTGCATACATTTTTGAAAAACCAGTATTGAAGCCTTTTTCAGTAACACTCGGCGTGAAAACTGCCGTAACAATAAAATCACGCCCGCGATAGATGGTTTTGGCAGTCAGCAGAATTTGTCCTCTTTCGAAAGTAATACTAATATCCGAAAAATTCCATTTTTTCAGCATATCGTTGGTAATGAATTTCGAGATAATTTCATTCACACCATCCTGCGATAAAACGACCTCGAACGGTTCAGGAATCTGCGATTTGTTATAAAATTGCGTTAAAACCACGTTTGTCAGGTATTGACTGACCTCATTGCTGTCAACAATTTGCACTGTTCTGAAGTGAGTAGGAATTTTAAACAGCCCGGCAAACCATATTCCACCCAAAATTATGAGAATTAAGACGAATATAAGGGTAAATTTCCAAAATTTTGCTCTTCTTGAAGCTCGTTTTTCAGTCTGATATTCTAAATTTTTTTCCATTACTTTCTTGCCAAAGAAAATTTAATGCTTATTATGTTATTTTCATTTTAAAATGTTTAATTACAGATTGTTATATTAACTGAAAGGTATAGGATGGCAAGTCATTTTGCAGACCGTATTTGTAAAGCTGTAAAGTCAAAGAAAACACCATTGATCGTCGGGCTTGACCCGGTCTATTCGCGTTTGCCAAAAGCGATTCGTGATACAAAAGGTATGAACGACAGCAAAAGCTGTGCGGCAGCTATCGATGCCGTACTCGAATACAGCACAAAAGTTCTGCGAATCGTTGCCCCGCACGTATCTGCAGTTAAAATCAACATAGCTTTCTTCGAAAGATACCTCTGGGAAGGCCTCGAAGCATATTATTCATTGCTTAGCGAAGCACAAGACCTCGAACTTGAGATTATCGGCGATGTAAAACGCGGCGATATCGGCCACACCGCACAAAGTTATGCGGTCGCACATCTTCAAAATCCCGAACTCAAAGGACTTGAAGACGTTTTCGCACCTGACGCCATCACAATTAACGGTTTCGCGGGTTCGGAAGGCATTCAGCCTTTCGCAGAAGTCGCGGACAAACAAGGCAAAGGCGTTTTCGTTTGGGTTCGTGCGAGCAACCCATCAGCGGCTGCAATTCAGGATTTCGCAGATGCTTCAGGCGTGAAGGTGTATGAAAAGCTGGCCGAAATTACAGCCGAAATCGCAAACCAGCCCACAAGAATCGGCGCTAGCGGTTACAGCAATATAGGTATGGTCATTGGCGGAACAAGCGGCGAACAAACAACCGCACTGCGTGCGAAATATCCAAATGTTCTCTTTCTCGTCCCCGGTTTTGGCTCACAAGGCGCAACAGCGGCAGATTGTATGCGGTTCTGCAAACCAGACGGCACAGGCGCTTTGATCAACGCTTCACGCTCTATAATATACGCTTATGAAGACGACAAATATGCAGAGCAGTTCAACGCAAATTGGGAAAAATGCATCGAGCAGGCTGTTATAGACGCTAAAATCGAACTTGCAAAAGGTATATAAGAATCAGAGTTAGCCCCTCGATTCGTTTGAGGGGTTAGTTTGTAGGGTGGGCTTTAGCCCACGCAGAGATATGAAAACGGATTTTTTAACTGGTAAGACGGTTGTCATAATGGGATTGGGTGTTTTTGGCGGCGGAGTTGATACCGCCAAATTTGCGGCAAGATTCGCAAAGAAAGTTATCGTAACCGATAAAGGCGATGAGAAAAAACTTGCCGATTCAATCAAAGAATTACAGCAATTCAAAAATATTGAATTTCATATCGGCGGCCATCAGACTTCCGATTTCACCGATTCGGATGTAATCGTCGTCAACCCAGCCGTTGACGAAAACAATCCATATATCGATGCGGCCAAAAGCAAAGGCAGACTTATCACTTCACAAATGGAAATTTTCTTCCAGCTCTGCCCTGCTCGTATAGCCGCTATAACAGGTTCAAACGGCAAAAGCACAACAACTTCCCTTACCGCTCACCTGCTCAAAAATTACAAAAAAGGCAACGTCTGGCTAAGCGGCAACATCGGATACCATCCTCTGCTCGAAACGCTCGACCAGATTAAGGAAAATGATATTGTCGTCCTGGAAATCTCAAGTTTCCAGCTTGAGCAGCTCGAAAGAATCAAAAAATCTCCCAACGTAAGCTGTATCACAAACATCGCACCAAACCATCTCGACCGCCACAAGACAATGGAAAATTATTGTGCTGCGAAGGAAAACATCGTCCGCTTCCAGAACACAGGCGATGCCGCGATTCTAAATGCGTATGACGAATCGTGCCTGAAATGGTATACAAAATATAAAAACACAGAAAGAAAATGTTTTCTTTTTGACAGAGAAAAACTCGACAGCAAACTGACAAGCATTTTCAAACTGCCCGGCAAAGCAAACCGTGAAAATCTCGCCGCCGCGATTACAATCGCGCGTTGTTTCGGCTTGAAAGATGAGGATTTAATTGAATCCGTAGGAACTTTCACATCGCTGCCGCATAGACTCCAGCTTGTCGGCACAGTCAACGGCACAAGATATTACAACGATTCGATTGCGACAACGCCCGAAAGCACTGTTGTCGGGGTTGAGGCGTTCAGCGAACCGAAAATTCTAATCGCGGGCGGTTACGATAAAGGCCTGCCATTTGAAGCAATGGCAAAAGCGATCAGCAGCAAGTTGAAAGCACTGATTTTGATTGGCGTAACAGCGGATAAGATTGAAAAGTGCATTAGAGACACAGGTATAGTTCCGCCGATTTACCGCGAGAAAACTTTGCAGGACGCAGTGAACAGAGCAAGAGAAGTTTCCTCGCCGGGCGATGTGGTGTTAATGAGTCCTGCGTGCGCAAGTTACGATATGTTTTTGAATTTCGTCCAGCGCGGCAATATGTTCGCCGAAATGGTGCAGAAATTAAAATAAATTTTGCTCTTTTATTTTGTGTCTACAATTTTATTTCCCGGCCAAAGCCATTCAGGCGGTATGAGTAAATTAAGCGAATCTGTCAGATGCGTGGGCAATCTGCTTATGCCAACCTGATAACTTGCGTTCATCCAGCCAAAGCCTTCCTGCGTAATGTAATCAAACTCCGTGCCGACATTGCCGTATTCAGTAAAAACGCGATGTGATCTGGTAACTACATTATATTTTTCCGGAATCGTACCATTATAGTTTACCACATTGACGGTTATTGTATAAAGCCATTTATAAGTAAGCCGTTCAGCAATATCGTCGTAACCATAATTAATAAGCGCCTGCCATGCAAGTATCTGATGCGGAGGCCAGCCGTTTGGATATTCCCATTGCCGTTCGACACGATTTGAAAATTTCATATTGGATTCTTTTGATGACGCCGCCAGGCCGCCTGCCATTGCCAGTTTTGTTATCGAATTTTTTATAATCTGCTCGGCTTGCTGCTTGTCGGCAAGTTCCGCCCAGAGCGGATATAAAACCGCGGGCGTAAGATAGTATCTTAGACAGTTATTTTTTAAATCATAATCAAGAAACATCCCATATTTATCATCCCATAGATATTCATTCATCAGTTTTTTTCTGTATTGAGCTTTTGTCAACCATTCGGCTGCCGTTTCGATTTTGTGTTCGCCGGTTTCAAATGTTCCGCCGAATTCGTTTTGCAGAATCAGACTTATATCGCATTCAATTTTATATAGCAGCGAATTTAAATCGACTGTCGCGAAATCAGCACAACGGTCGTCCCATCTGAACGTCGTATCATAGCCTGATTCTCTCATACTTCGGTCATTAATAAAGTATGCATCCAGTTCGTGGACTGTCAGTTTCTCATCGTTGTAAGCTTTTTTGAAAGCTGCGAGTTTCATTCCGTATCTTTCAGCGAATTTTTTATAGATTTCGTCGAAGTGGCCGGATTCGACTTCAGGCGGCTGACCTTTGCCGTAACCGTAGTATCTGCTCAAACCAATGCGTGTAAGATGCTCGCCACTTGTCCAGACAGTTTGGTATTCTTTGATTGCGGCACATAACGATTCTTTAAGCCATAATTTTGATTCCTGCGATTTCGGCATTTTTTCATACACCGCTCGTATCATAGACGTCAGAAAAGGCGGCTGGGAACGTGTCAGGTAATAAGTGCGGTTTGCGTTGAGGATTTTGCCGTAATGGTTTATTTCATAGCAGAAATTATCAACCATTCCTTTGGCTAATTCAATTTTTCCATCCTGCAAAAGACCCAGGCTTTCAAAGTAACTGTCCCACCCGTACATCTCATTGAATCTGCCGCCTGGCACAACGTACGGAACACCGCGATAATTCCCGTCCGGCATTTTTATAAGACCCAAAGTAAGGGGACCGTGTTTGTCGTCCAATTGTTTTACCCAGTTGGCATCTGTGTTGGCGGGCAGTCGGATAACTTTTATATCAGTGTTTGACAAATGTTCGACTGCATTTGAAAAATAGTTGAACGCAATTTCGTCATCATTTGGCACATACAGATATTTGATTTTATCAGTGTCTAATTTTGGGTCTTTAAGAACTTGTAGTAAATGCACTTCGTCTATTTGCCGTGTCAGACCCGGCCAATACACCTGACGAATCATTCTTGAAATTCTTTGCGCAGGCTTTTCGAAAATTCTGGAAGTATACAATCTGTCGATTTTGGATTTTAGCGATTCTGCAAGTTTTAGCTCCTGCAAAAGATTCGCAAGATAATATGTCCCCTCCACTGCAAATTTGTGATTGTTAATATCGATCACATCGAATTTTTTATCGCCTCTGCCGTTTGATTTGCAAGGGTCGTCAACCGTTATTTTTTTATCGCCGTCAGTGTCTTCTTCCTGTATAAGCCGGCATATCGTCAATGACGCATCAACAACGATATATTCTGTATTTGGCATTGTACTGTCGCCGCAGGCCGCACAGCAAATACTGAAAATCAAATATACAGCTTTTATTTTTATCCGCTTTAAAGATAGTGTATAGACTTTCATAGTAACAATTCTATTTCAACAGATAACTTGATGCAAGTCTAAAGGCGGTTTCTAATTTTTGGTGTGAATTTTAGTCCGAAATGTGTACAAAAAAAAGAGGCCGGAACGTCCGACCTCATTGCCGGTGTTTGTACTTTAAACTTTTTTGCGTCTGTGCCAAACCCAGCGTTTGTATATATACTATAACAAAAAGCCCACCATCAAGTCAAGTAAAATCGAAAAAATCGTCCGCAGTTTTTGACATTTTTTGAAACATTATTGGACGTTGCGTATTATATATTTTGAAACTACGTAATTCCCGAAATACAAAAATTTGTTTTTTTGCTACTCACTCAAATTCATAAAAAAAAATAAATTTTTTATCATCCTAAAGTTAACCGCTTGGCCGCTTTTGACGAATTCAGACTTATAAACAATATTATTATGGAGCTTAAAAATGAACGGAAACACGCAAGACAGACGACGCGAAAAAAGATTAAATTATCACTGGCCGGTTTGGTTCGCCGAGGATTTCACAAACGATTTATCACAGGGGCAAATGATTGATATAAGCAGCGGCGGTGCTGCGTTTACGTGTCTTGCAGAAGAATCACCCTATCCGGGTCAATATATAACCACACGTTTCAGTGTTCCGCGTTATGGTCAGGAGAATACATTCGATATGGAAAGCCATATCCGCAATGGTTTTGTCTGCAGAGTCGATCACATTAACGGCTATATGCGAAAAATCGCAGTTCAATTCTCGCAGCCACTGACTTTCAAGCCTGGCGAACAGGAAAATTCAGAAGTTGATGAAGTTAGCGAAGTTTTTGAAACAGAAGCTGTCGGCGTAGCGTAAAAATTCCAACGATTCTTTACTTAAAAACCCGACATAAATATTACCTGTATTTCCCTGCCGAATGAGTTATAATACTCCGATATGGCAGAAAACGAGAAACCTAAAACATTTATGACAGCAGGTCCTACCCTGCACTACAGCCACGCTAACGTCAACGGCTGCTATTTTATTGCTATCTGCATTTATTATTTCACGTCCGTTTTCTGGACTAAACTGCTTAGCGGCGAATTAATTTTCCCGATATTTCCAGGCCCCTTCTATCTTGAAAACTTAATTCTTTCGCCTTTGAGCATATATGAGTATCCCGCTCAAATTTTTGTAATGCGACTTCTTCTTGGAATTTTAATTGCCGTCCCGATACTTGCGTCCCAACTAATGAGTTTCAAATACAGTTTGCTTTTTGTCTTTATACTTGGAATTATCGCTGGTTTGCCGGGACTTGCTTTGGCGGTTTTGGTTGGCGCTTTTGGCGCGGCAGTTCGGCCATTGCGTTTCAGATCGAGAATCATTTCATTTGTACTATGTACTTCGCCTTCGATTTTATATTTCAGCTTTTTCGGCGGCGCGAAAAATGCCGACAGTTTACGATGGGCATTATCTTATGCTCCGTGGGGCGATGGATTGCTGAATGCGCTGGCAATCGCGGGAATCGTTTTACTCATCGGCCATTTCACACGCTACAGACCAAGTCTTATTTGCATTATTTCTTTCGGTGTTCTTGTTACAACGATTTTCGTTTTTCAGGATGGCATCAATCTTTCAGAATTGGATTATCAGCTTTACATAGCGGAAAATAATCCTGCTACGGTGAAGGAATTTCAAGATGCAAGTCTTTCGGGCGCTCTCGACGACGTACTAAACAGTCCACAGCGGAAAAATTATTTTCAATCTCCTTTTTACCCTGTTGAGACAATCTCGCTGCGAGCGGTTCTGAAAAAAGAAATGCAAAACAGATTGCTGCTGGATCGCTGGCCCGAATGGATAAGTGAAACATCCGCACCTGCGTATCAAGGTCGCAAAAGGCAGTTATTAAGGCAATATGAAAAATTTATAAATCCTGAAAAACAATGGTGGAAGCCTGAAATCATTCATACAACCTTATTGAAAAGCCGCGCGAGAATCAGACGTATGCCTATCGCGCTTTATTACAAGGCTATGCTTAGCGAACTTTCGCCTGAATTAAATGTGCTGGTTGAAAAAGAAACGCTGCATTTTTATAACGATTATCCGCACAGAGAAAATCTTCCAATCTGGCACAGACTTTATTCCGAATTTCCTACTAGTCCCGAATCAATCGAGGCACGCTGGAGAAGAGCTATTCATCTTGCGGGTATGGGAGAATTCACTCACACGCAGGAAATGATAGATGAAAGTCTTGCGATGATTGTAAAGGAAACGGAAAAAATTAAAAACGAATCTGAAAAAGCTATGGATTCGATTTTCCATAAACCTGCGAAAACAGTTATTACAGAATATGAACTTAGAAAATTAAAACGAAAATTTCTGTATTTGCAAAATCTCATCAGCGGCGAAAATCTTGGTAAAGATGAAAAGAGCAAAAAACTCGCGTCGGATTTTATAATCCTCAACCGGCACGATGTTCTTTATAAAAGCCAGCTTATTTACCTCTTGCAGCAGGCAGGCGAAAATAGTCCGCTTAAAGACAACATCATTTTGGAACAGACACTGCTGATCCCTGACGCGATTGAAAGAGCCGAGCAGTTAGGGAAAGTCACAAAGGATTTCCCCGGCACTGACGGCGGCATTCAGGCAAGATTTGAACAGGCCTCTCTGAAACTTACTATCTGGAAAAACCATCAATTAAGTGATAGAGAAAAAGACAAATATCTTACCGAAGCGCAAACAGGTCTTAAAAAGTTTTTAAAAGATTATCCCGAATGTTTTTTAGCCGAGCAGGTACAGGAAATTCTGTCAATCCTGCCAAACAAAGAAAAATAAGCACCAAATGCCAGCCACACTCTCTTATTTTGCCCTTTTTACCAAGTTTGACTTTTCTGTCGATTTTTAGTATAATAAGGACATAATGCAAAGCAGGATAACTATAAACAATTTAAAACCTCAAGCCGATGTATTGCTGATTGGCAGGACCGATAAAAACATTGTTGATAATCCTGAAAATAATGATATTCGGTTCCAAAACTGTCAGCACATTTCGGAGGCTATGGATTTTTGCAGCCGAACGCAATTCGACATCATTGCGTTAACAGTTGACGTTCTCGATGAGAACCTTACAACAACCCTAAAAAAATTACGCCAAATTAACCCTAATGCCAGGATGTTTTTGCTGGCTCAAATGTGGCAGGAACCCATTGCCGCTCATATCGTTTCGCAATCATCTAATGGCACTCGATTGGTTGACGATTATTTTATCTGCCCGGTAGCTTTCTCATTGAAAAACCAGGCTAAACAATCGGCCGCGCAGGAGCCACAGGTTGAACAGCCAGTACCAACGAACCCGGCTTTTCAGGAACAGCTCGAACGAATCGCGATCCTTGAAAGACTAGTGATGGAAGATGAACTTACGGGGGTTAAAAACAGGCGATATGTACGTGAGTTTTTGAGGCAGATAATCGAGCACGCGAAAAAATTATCGCTGCAAGTTACGCTGTTGATTTTTGATATCGACAACTTTAAGCAATACAACGATCTTTACGGCCATCCGGTCGGCGACAATATTTTGAAACAAGCGGCGGTGCTTATGCAGAAATGCTGCCGAAGACAAGATGTTGTCGGGCGAATCGGCGGCGACGAATTCGCGGTTGTGTTCTGGAATCTGCCGGGCGAAAACGCTATCGGGCTGGATAACAATCCGCCAGAAGAAGAACGAAGAAGTATTGAAAGCGAACATCCGACACAAGTGATAAATATTTGTGAAAGATTCAGAAGAGAACTCCACATAACAGATTTGCCTGCAATCGGAGTCGAGGGTAAAGGTACGCTGACAATCAGCGGCGGACTGGCGACATTCCCGCGAGACGGCTCAACAGTTCAGCAGCTTTTCGAACAAGCCGACAAAGCTCTTTACGAAGCAAAACGCAGCGGAAAAAACAGAGTTTTCCTCATCGGTAACGAAAACAAATAACAATCATATTCTTTCCACTTCTGTCGGGCTAATCAATTTATATTTTATTCCACGCCATTGTATCGTTCTGCCGAAAGATGAAGACAATATGCACAGCAGCATAAGAAACGCCCAAACTGGTGAAAATAAAATATCAGCTATTGCAGCGGTTTTTAAGCGAGACCAATCAGCAGGAAAAATTTCGCAAATCATTTTCTGACGCAAAGCAGCATTGAAGAATTGACCCGACAACGATAAAAACGCAGCGAGCAGAAAAATATACCAATGTGAGAAATCGGCTAACTTAAGATAGATCGCAACGCCGGCAAAACCCCAAAACGCGAAAACCATATATATACACGTTAATAAGCCGAAAAGCCATGTTCCTGGCGAAGTAATGCGGGTAAGAAGGAATTGTCTGCGAGCGAATTCAAAAAACCTCGGCGTATCAAATTCTTCGTAAGAAGCAACGAAACACGCAGGTACAAAAAATACTTTCATACCCGCTTTTTTTGCCGCTCTGCTTAAGGTTAAATCATCGCTGACGGCAGTGTCCCAAATTTTTTCCATTCCCAGCTTTTTAAAATTCTCGACAGAAACCGCCATCGAGCCTCCCCAAGCCTGGTTGAAAATTGTTGCGCCAAGAAGCTGTGCGACTTTTGCGTTGAGGATTGAAACCGCCAGTGTCGCAAAATTATTTTTTAAAGGAACATACCATCTATAGCCGCTTGATATGCCGTGCTTGTCTTTGCGGAGCGGATAAACAAGCTCATTGAGCCAATTCTGCCTTACGCACGCATCTGAATCTGCGAACGCAAACATCTTCACATCTTTTGAAATCATCGAGCAGCCGAAGAGCTGATTATGAAGTTTTTGAGCGCCTTTGGTTGAAATACCTGCGGCTACAACGCTTATTTTAAATGCCTTTGTTTGATTTTGGATTTTTTCGCGGATTGCAAGTAATTGATTGTATGCAGGATCCTGCTGGCTTTCAGTTACGAAAATTATTTCATAATCCTTATAATCGATTTTATAAAATGATGAGACGTTTTTTTCAAATTCTGTGTCGATTCCTTTGCAGGGAATTATAAGAGCTGTTTTTGGACAAAACGATGTGCGGTTGCGTTCGGCCTTATTGATCACAAACCTGTAATTGCGTACGACAAGCCAGAAACCAAGCACCTGCGCAATCATTGAAATTATTACAAGTGCGTATAAAAAAGTCATATTTACTGTCCTTAGCAAATACTCGCGATCGGCACAATCGCCTTGAGTAAATTCTCTATCGTATATTCAGTTGAAAGTTCGACGCGAAGCAAATGTCCGTGATTGTGCTGCGAATCGAGAATGATCAAATTTTTATTGTTGCTGAACCAGCCTGTTTCCTGCACCTGATGACCAAGTACGAATAGACTGACGCCGAGTTTGTCTGCATAGAATTTCAGCTTTTCTTCGCTTTGGCTTCTGCCCCACGTTAAAAGATAAGCTGAGTTCGGGCGAACAATATCGCTTACCTTCAAACGCCTGTCGAAAATGCCGAAATCGAATTTGTCGGCGTTTCTATCGGCAGGCAGCGAATGAGAAATCCAAATGCCGTTTGGTGTTTTGATCGCCAAAGGCTGCGAAAATAAAAAACGTTCAATCGCGCTTTCGACGGCTTTCATTTGAATGCCAAAACGCCTCTTGAGCGCTGCACGCATTGAAGCATTCATTTCTTTGCCGCCTTTCAGTACATCGCTGTTGCTTATAAACGCAGTGTCGTGATTTGCGAGAATGAAATGCACCTGGTTTGGGAAATCGATTTTAAGCTGAACAGCCTCTGCGAGAAGTTCGAATGAAAGACAGCCGCCTTCCTTATCTTCAGCGCCGCCGTGAATAATCTCCTGCAGAACAATGTGTCTGTCTGGATTTTTTTCAAGGTTGGCATACGTGACAACACGTTCAAAATTTCTTCTGTGGCCGTGAATATCGCCGGAAATAACCAAATCACCAGTTGAAGGCAATAAAACCAAATTCGCTTTTCGGAATTTATCCTGCTCGTTTGCCAGGATTCCGGCTTCCAGCAGTTTGATAAATTTTTCAGCCATTATTGACCGCCTATCCTCTTAGCAAAAATACTGTGTATCAGCAAATCGAGCCTTGAAATAACATCCGTCATCGATCTTGGTCTTTTTTGAGGGTCTTCCTTAACGCAATCCACGACAAGATTCGAAACGCTCAATGGAATTTTACTGTAAATCTCGTGAGGAGCGGCAAAATTTTTCTGTCCCATCAGCGCGGCTATATCGTTTGCCTGCGGAATCAATGTCGGCACATTTTTGCCTGTCAAAGCCCAATACATCGTCGCACCAAGATTGAAAATATCTGTCCTGCCATCGAGGTGCATTCGCTTAACCTGTTCGGGAGCGATATAATCGGGAGTGCCCTGGATTCGAGGCTTGACCGTACCGATTTTGCAGCCCTGACCAAGGTCGATGATACTTATCGCGCCAGACTCGTTATTAATCAGAATATTGTTGGGCTTTATATCGCAGTGAATGTAGCCCTGCTGATGCATAGCTCCAAGACCTTCGGCAACCATACGGAAAACCAAAAGTACATCGCCAAGACTCAAACCTTTGGATCGTTCTAGCGATTCGCCGTCAAACATATCCATCGATAAAAACATCTCTTTGACTTTTAGCAGCTTACGCACTTTAATCAATTTATTGCATTTTCGCAAATATGGATGATTAACCGCCTTTGAAACATCATATTCATTTTCGATCTGTTCGAAAATCCGCAAGTCTTCAGGGTTCTCGTATACTGCCCGTTTGAGCGCAACGGTTTGCCCGTTTTCCTTATCTTTTGCAAGGAAAATCATACTGCGGGCACCAATGCCGAGCTTTTTAATTATCGTAAAACCATCTAATTCAAATCTATCAATTGCCATAAGCCCTTTAATATAGCAATTTTATTGACTTCCTAAAAGAAAAATTTTCCTTATTTTACCTGATGGGAGGATAGGTGATTTTTTTACCTCTAACACGGGCAAACCCTGTAAGTTTATGGGACTTTGCGTTTGCAAGACTATAAATATCCACAACTTTGTAACCTCTTATCAGCATTGCATCTCCGATTAGCGAGCGATGACAGCGAAACGGAACCGCTTCAGCACACATTATTGCAACTCGTTTCTTATTTACATAAGCAATCAGCTTTTCGAGACTTTTCTCAAAGTCATCGGTTTGCATATAATCCGCATAGCCGCGAAAAGAAGCATTTTCCCAACCTGTATTGGCCGATTCTTTAGTTGTATGACGCAAACCTCCCAAGCCGGGCAGATGAATGTACCTTCTCTTGAATTTTTCTTTGAAATTTTCTTTATTGAATTGCGGATTATGACGTGATTTTGGAATAGAACGCACATCTACAAGTTTTGTGATTTCATACTTATCCAGAATCGCTGTGAATTCTTGCAGGGTACGAGTTGAATGGCCGATTGTGAAAATTTCTCTCATCTATTTATTTTTCTTACTTCTGATTCCAATTCAATAATTTTTGGAAAAAGAATATTCATCTCTAAATTCATATGTTCTCTGAATTCTTTAGCTAATTCGTTAAAAGCCTGCTGAAACATAATGAAAGCATCAGAAGGATGATCTAATGCCTTAAACATAGCCGCTATATGTTGAATGGTAGATACCAGTGAATTCTCAAGTTTCAAATGATCGACTTCTATTTGGCTAATTTGATTTTGTACGTTATCAATACTAATTTCGGACTTTGTTCCGCCTTGCTTTTTATAATTTTCTAAGCCCTCTATGTATGGAAATAAAACTTCTTCCTCTCTTTTTGAATGGGTTTCACTTTCAGATATGAGTAATTTAAATATTTCCATTAAGGCAAGCAACTCTGTATAATTTTCTTTATGCTCTTGTAAACTTTTTCCCAGCAGTCGTTTTACATAGGGAACCTGCTCGGAGATTATTAAGTGATGCTTGTGCTTGATGTAATCGACAAGTTTCAAACAAGACGCATTTATAAAATCTTCTTTATAGGTTGTTCTAGTAACCATAAGTAATCCTTCTATATATTCTATGCAAAAAGAAAGACTTAGACTTAAGGAATATGATTCATTTTATTTAGTAAATTGATTATTAAAATTAGCCTTTGGGCTGATTACAGTTAGAACCTTCTGGTTTTAGCAGCATTATTTTTGATAATTGGCTTTAAGATTTTCCAGGATAAATATTAGTTTGCCTGCGGCGGTTTGATTGTTGGTATCGCCAGCTTGTGCCATACTCAAATAATTCAAAGCAGAATCAAATTGATGAATTCCTAAAAGCTGATAGCCCGCGAGCAATTGCAAATCGCTATTTGTGCCGGTTTGCTCAAGAAGTTTGGCAATTTGTTTCATTAATATCTCATTGTCCGTATATAAACCTCGCGGATAAAATGCCCATTCACTTCCCGTCGGCTGCTGTTCGATTATTTGACGCAAATTACGAGCAGCATCAGCATACTTGCCTTCGGCGAACAAAGATTGAACATATGCAAAAGGCAAAATAACATCCGATGGAGCTAATGCTTTTGCCTGGAAGAAATAATCAGACGCTTTACTATAATTTTGCGCAGCGAACAATTTAACGCCCTGATCGAAATATTTATCGGCTGAAGACTGCTTTGCCGGCTCTGTTACATTCCCAAAAGATCGGTAATCATAATCTGAACCCTTATATGTATATGCTTGATTTGCATTACTATATTCGGCGTTCATCGAACTTGACTGATTAGAATTATCTGGTATGTACCAGAAATACGGATACGTTCCGTAATCATAGTAACGATAATAATTGTAGCCTGGCCAGTAACCATTCAAACTGACAAAGATATATCTGCGAGGATAGTGGACGGGCCGATACTCGGTGGAGTCGTATGCCGGTGCATTTGAATATGAATAAACATTACCGTAGGCGGAATCATTATAATTGGAGTAGCCGAGGCCATAATAATTCGACCAATAATTAGAATAATATGGCCAGAAATATGAAGCGCCGTAGCCGTATCCATAGTAGTAAGGCCTGTAGCCCCGATAGCCGCCGTACCGATATGAACCATAACCATACCGATAATAACTGCCGCGACGATAATAATTGTCTTTGTCGTAATAGCGGTGATTGAATTTGTCGTAGCCTTGTCGGTTGTAGCTGTAATATCTATTGTTGTCGCCGTAACGACTGTAATTGCCGCGATAGTAACTGCTATACGGATACTTGTTATTCCGATTGTAGTTTCCATCACGATTATTGTATCTGTCGCTGTATCCGGTGTAGTATGGGTATTTAGGATTGTCGTTGCGTAATCGCGGGTTGCTTGATACAGCCGGTGGGCGATAATGTCTTGTACCGAAGGTTGAAGTATCTGTAAAACGCCAGGCATTCGGCGACATTGTCGGGGCGAAAGGTACGTTTGGACGTCTTACATTTGAGCCTCGTGGATGGCTATAACTTCGTCGCGAATCGCCAGAACCACGACGAGAATCGTACGAACTTCGGCTTGAATGGGACGACCTTCGCGATCGGCTTCCTGCGTGATCACTTCCGCTGCGACTGCTTATTGATGCCCCGCTGTGTCCGCTTCCTCGGCTGCCCCCACCGCCCCCGCTTCGTGCAAGTGCAGCAACATTTATCATTAACAAAGTTGCTAATACGAAGCTGAAAATCACAAACAATTTGTATTTTCGTATTAACATAATTTATTCTCCTTTATATATTATGGTGCGTACTTCCTCGGTGTGGTAACCCATTATATCATACTATATCAGAAAAAATAATGTTTGTTTTTGTCCGCAAATGGGACGAGGAGAATTGGAAAATAGGATGATAAAAAAAAAATCGGGCTTTCGCATGAGCAGCTTTATCACGAAGCGTTATATAAATTCGGCTTTCAGCCTTTAAGGACTCAGTGCCTCAAATTCTTCGGGTGAAAGAAGCTCATTTTTGCGAATCGCCCGATTCAACATAATATTATACTTTTGATATGTAAAAAATGTTTGCTTTATTTTATTGGAATTGTTTGAAATGCGAAATTCTTATTTCTGTAAATAAAAAAAGGTCTGAAAATAACAGACCTTTTTATAGTTGGTACCTCCACCTGTGCCGATGGAAGGCTATTTAAAGAACCCAGTATTTAAAGTGGTAAGTCAGCTTCAAGCGTCCGAAAGTCCCCGTTAAGGGCATGTTCGAGCCGGCAGGTGCTGACTCCCTAAAATATGGGTATCGGTTCTTCAAATATCTACCGACCTGTCGTACACTGCAGGGGAAACCTACTTAATATATTATACCGAAAGATCATTTTAAGTTCAATCAATTTCCAGATTTCATTTACATTTTTGTTTTGAGAAATGCTTCATCAATCAGGTAAGAATGAAATAAATAGACTTTTGTCCTCATTTATGGTAAAGTGCTAAAGCGTGTATTCAATTATATGCAGTTCTTTTAAAATTCAATTAAACATAATTGCAAATTTTTCGTATTTAAATTTGCTCCACTTTACAGTCAATTTGAAATCTCAAATTTTAAATTTCAAATTTTTCATTCGGGGGCGAAAGGCTTCGACCGGATGGGTAGAGAGATAGGTTGCATGTCCAGGACGTCGGTTGGCCTGGCTAATCATCCGACACAAATTTAATTGGCAACTACCAATTAAGAATGGCTGCCTAAATAGGCACCCGTCCACCGGGATCGCTCCTGCCGATCTCGCTTGGGCGTCAACTTGCGGGATCGCTTTGAAGGGCCGTTTGTCCTGACGAAGTTAAAAACTTACAAACTGGCTGAACTGAAAGCCTGTTGATCGGCGTGCGGTAAGGCGACATTTGAAATGACCAACTAAACATGTAGATGCCTGTCTTGAAACATTTCGGGACGCGGGTTCGAATCCCGCCGCCTCCAATTTTTAAGGCTCCTCTAATTTTCTTGCAAAACCGGCTGGTTGGGTGTAAAGTAATCGCGAAATTTGTCGACTAGTGTTTTCGTTTTTAATTTAATGAAAAACTCTTAATTACGATTAGCTACCAAGAATAAACTCTTTACAATTGGTCGTGGTCAAGATTATAGTAACAAAACACAAATCGCCACAAGTGATTATGGAACAATAACTTGCACCCGTAGCTCAGCTGGATAGAGCAACGGATTTCTAATCCAAGTTCCACTCTATAAGTATCGTATTCACAATCTCTTACACTCGTTTTTTACATAAAAAGGAGGTTTGCAAACTTAACATCAGATGAGTCGAGTAGCCCAGGGGAACTTCACCCCCAGGCTCTCACAGAACCGTACGTGACACTTGTGAACGGCGGAGTAAAAGTGTACCACATGGCGGAACAAAAATGTACCACCCGAATTATATATAGCCAGGACCGCCCCGGCTGTCAATTGCATTTCTAAACCGTTGTCTTTTGTCTTCCGGCCAGCAGTTTACGGCTCTGCTCAAGACGATAACTAACGCCATTGGCTTCAACGATATGAACCTTATGCGTTAATCTATCCAGCATTGCACCAGTCAACCGTTCCGAACCGCAAACCTCTATCCAATTCTCAAACGGCAGATTTGTCGTAATTATCAAACTCTGGCGTTCATACGCTCTGCTGACCACCTCAAACAATAACTCCGCACCCATCTTGCTGAACGGAACATAGCCAAGTTCATCAAGTATCAGCAAATCATGCTTGCTCAACTGATTTAATTCGCTGCAACTGCTTTTCTTCCCTGGCCTCAAGTAATTGGGTTACTAATCCTGTACAACCATAGAACCTCACATTATAGCCTTGACAGCGCCGCAAAACCTAACGCTGTTGCAAGATGAGTTTTGCCGGTTCCACTATTGCCCATAAATAAAACATTTTCAGTTTTCTCTATAAACTCACATCCCAGCAGTTCTCTTATCAATGGTTCATTAATAGATTTTTGTAAACTAAAGTCAAAACTGTCGATTGTTTTCAGCATCGGGAAATTCGCATTGTTGAATAATCGCTCTTGTCCTGACTGCATATCTGTGCCAGCTGTGAATACTCTTTCAGCATTGTGGGCAGTTTTAACTGTTTTAGATGGTATTCCAGCAAAACCGTGGATTTACGCTCGCTTTGCATAACAGTCTCCTTTCGACATCAACGAACTATATGCTGAAACATTTGTAGTATTAACTACAATATGACGAAGATGCTCTCTGCCTGCGATACTGAATGTTGTAAATATATATTCCTCTGTCCTTAGCAAAAACTGAACTATCGCATAATAACTGTATATCCTGTAATTCAGAGCTTTGGTAATTGCCTTGCTGATTTGATTAATTGAATATCTGTTCAGCAAAAGCAATATCTGTATATATTCTTTTGTACCATTGTGATGATGACTCTCAAGGCATCTGCGGTATATGTTAAAACATGCAGGCAGGTTCCAATCCTCCAATGGTCTTGCATAATCCAGTGAGCCGGGTTTGCTCTTTAATAATTCCAGATAATGCATCGGCTCAAATACCTGCTTTTCAGTTTTCCCAGCAGCGGCAATGTCTGGCAATAAGTTTATCCTGCTTATATATCTCTATAAAACCTACTGAAGCCTTAATGGTTACCAGGTGATATGCAAACCTCACAGACACCGAATAATCATTGGTGTCATAACGAACCAGAGATATACTGCTTGCAAACGTAGATGCCGTCTCGATAATCAAATCTGCTGTCAGGTAAAGCAAGGGAAGATACCTTGTCCTCGGCAAGGAGCTGCTGTTTGGTTAATGTCCCTTTGCCTCGCAGGATACGGCTTAGGTCGCGTTGGCAGCAGTCTCGCAGTAATTTATTAAGCTCATCATAATCTTTTACCTGCGGCACCGGCACCATAAAATTTAATCTTACATACTTCACACTGCCTTCCACAACGCCTTTTTCATTAGGTCTTCTAACATTACAGAAGTAAGGCTCAAACAGATAATGACTAATAAGTCGTTTGAACTCTCTGGTGTGCTTACGCTTATGGCCTGTCAGTATCTTTGATATGGCTGTGCGTGTGTTGTCATAGCTGATTCTGGTTGGAACAAATCCGAAAAATTCAAATGCCCATACATGAGCTTCAAGAAATGCTTCTGTGCATTCACGCGGAGATGCCATCACAAACATCGCATCTGAATGCACCAGACTCATTACAAAGAAAGTTATCTTCTTCAGTATGCCGTTAAATTTGACAACCGCGTAGCCGAAATCAACCTGTGCCTGGCCGGGCTTTTGACTCAAAGGCATAAATACTTCCTTGGAAGTCGCTTTAATTTGGCGAACGGCATCTTTGACTATTGTGTAACGGCCGGTAAAACCTTTTGATTGCAAAATCTCCCATATCTTTTTGGCTGTATGATATTGCTTTTTATTATCAGATTCGCTGTCAGCCTCGATGATGGATTTAATATGGTCTACATACGGAGCAATCATCGATTGCTGTGGCGGTTTGGTTCTCATGTATCCTGGGGGCTGGGGGTTGCCTTTTATTTTTCGCAAAGTATCGCGGTGAATGTGTTCTTCTCTG
>Ga0154577_1085_pt1 | contig 24877 bp, 17 predicted proteins | sample RifGroF2_FD_116006 | JGI IMG/M metagenome (GOLD analysis project Ga0154577, IMG submission 116006) | Planctomycetes bacterium GWF2_42_9
AACAATTGATTGATGAGCTGATAAAGGGTTACACCGGCCCCGCATCGTTTTGGGGCGAAACCGGCATATTTGCCCAACTCAAGAAGAAGATTATCGAACGCACCCTCGATGCTGAGATGGACAATCATCTGGGCTATTCCAAGCACGACCCAAAAGGACACAACAGCGGCAACAGTCGCAACGGCAAAGGCAAAAAGACTGTCGTCATCGATTCTGAACCAGTAGAACTTGAGCCGCCAAGAGACCGAAACGGCAGCTTTGAGCCGCAGCTTGTTCCAAAACGTCAGAAATATTTCGAAGGTTTCAACGACAAGATACTTGCGATGTATGCCCGTGGCATGAGCGTTCGGGACATACAGGCATGTCTGCTGGATATGTACAAGGTGGATGTTTCCGAAGGACTTATCAGCCAGGCAACTGAAGGCATAATGGAAGAAGTCAAAGCCTGGCAGAATCGCCCGCTTGACAGTGTTTATCCGATAGTGTTTCTGGACTGCATTGTGGTTAAGAGCAGAGAAGATGGCAAGGTTACCAATCGCAGCGTATATCTTGCACTGGGAATAAATATGGAAGGCCAGAAAGAATTGCTGGGCATTTGGATAGCACAAAGCGAAGGAGCTAAGTTCTGGCTTGGTGTTATTACAGAACTTAAAAATCGCGGGATAAAGGATATATTCATTGCTTGTGTGGATGGCTTAAAAGGCTTTCCAGAGGCGATTGAAAGTGTATTTCCGCAAACCGAGATTCAGCTTTGCATAGTCCATATGATTCGCAATTCCGTCAAGTATGTAAACTGGAAAGACCGCAAGGAATTATGCAAAGACCTCAAGAAAATATATTCATCATCTACCGAGCAGCAGGCTGAAACTCAACTCGATGCTTTCGCCGAGAAGTGGGACAGCAAGTATCCTACCATCAGTAAAGATTCCATTCTTCGATTATCCAGCAGATATTCGCAAAGTGATATATACCACCAATGCGATAGAATCTCTTAACCGGTCGTTGCGTAAAGTAATAAAAACAAAAGGAGCGTTTCCGAACGACGCATCTATACTGAAGATATTTTATATGGCACTTGCAAACATATCGAAGAAATGGACGATGCCGATACGGACGTGGAATGCGGCAATAAGCCAGTTTGCGATAAAATTTGCCAGCAGAGTCGAACTGTAAAATAGGAATCCGCCTACTGGCGGAATTGATTTAATAAGTTTATCGCAAAGAAGCCAAAACAGAAAAAGCTCCGACAACAATTATGGCTGTGGGAGCTTTCTGTTCCGGCATCGCTCTGACGCTGGGTTACTGTTCAGCAGAGCCTTATCCTTCAGAGCGATATAGACAAAATAATAGAAATGAGTTATAATGGCAAGCGTGAATTAAAATCGTTAAGACCGTTTACACAGTTTATTTCACACCCTCAGTAAATGTACAAATGCCAATCTTTATAACTAAATTAACTAATAAGTTTATAAAGCGGCTATCTCTGTAATTTTTTGTGGAACAAAGTATGATCGCGTTAAAGCTTCGGCATATTTTACACCAATTTTACTTCCATGAAATCTTGCTCTTGCCTCAAGCTGCCCAGACAATTGATCAAGGTGATCTTGAGCGGTAACAAATTGTCTCCATGATTCCAATTTAGCTTCGAAGGTATCAGTAATATCGACGATATGAGTTGGTTCAGGCATTGTTTGCAGTACCTCAAAATGATACATTGCAGGCGCTATCCAAGGTTTGCCTAAATCTGCGCTGCAATCCCATCCAGCTTGCCACCATGAATCGCACGCCAATCTAGCCATTGCTCTATGCTGAAAGTACTCCAACCAATAATGCCCAAAGATAACATCAGGCCGTGTTCTTCTTATTGCTCCAATACATTGGCGATAGGTCTGACGATTATCCTGTACCCCAAAATCAGGCACATTAAAACATTCAAAATCTTCTACACCGAGTACTTTGTGTGCTTTTACAGCTTCAGCTTTGAAGATTTCTACACATGTATCTTTGTCAGACATTTTTGTGAAAGCTTCATCGCCATTGCCAAAACATACAACTGATACTTTGCATCCATTGTTAACATATTTTCGTATAATACCGCCAACAGCAATGATTGAATCATCAAGGTGGGCAGCTAATATTAAAACTTTTTTCATAATATATTCCTTATAATTTAATCGTTTTCGCAATATCCCATACAGCCATAATATGCCATATTATCCTGTGTCGTATCTAATCTCCCAAATTGAGCCACTATCGGCCTATCTGCTCGAACCCTAATTGCATATTGGGTTAATGGAGGTATTTTAATGCCGCCAATATCCGAAGGCTTATCTAGCCGCAGCGCGATAATTCTTTCAGCACCAACATTAATTTTAATATCTTTATCAGCTTCTTTGTCAGAATAGTAGATATCAAGCTTTACTTCAATGGGGATGTTTGATGTATTTAGAAGCATTAAAGCTTCATGCGCTTCCATTGATCCTTTATTGTTTTTTTCTGGAAGGTACCCGTCAGGAAAATACCATATCTTTTTTCCACCGATCATAATTTTTTCCTGAATATATAAACAAAAATTGGATTAAACTATTTTGCAACTTTTCCCGACATTTCACAAACAAGGTCGCGATAAAAACGGTAGTTATCGAAAGATACATCAGGCGGAATAGCATGATCGCATGATGGAATAAAACCGCCATCTTCAAAGCATTTTTCGAGAATAGGTGAAATTTCTGATCTTATAATCTCTTTCGAGGTAGCTAATATTCGTTTGTCGATTCCACCGAAGAAACCAATTTTCTTTCCATATGTTTCACGCAGTTTGATAACATCCATTCCTGCGGCTACTTCCAAAGGATGCATAATATTTATTCCTGCATCAAGCCACAATGGTATGAGTTCATCAATATTTCCATCCGAATCAACCATTGCGATCGGAATATTTGCGGCATTAACCTTTTCCATGATTTTCTTATAATATGGACTGCAATATTGTTTAAACATTTTTGGTGAAATCAATGGACCTGTTTTGTAGGCCATGTCTTCCCAGAACATAACCCAATCTAGTTTAATACCAGTCGAAAGGACTCTATCGAGCATTTTTAAGGAGAGATTTGTTAAGTATTCCAGCATTTCCTCTATTAAAGCAGGGTCGTCGTAGAAAAGTGTTGAGATATTTTCCACTCCCCACCAATTTCGCAGATGTCCATACGTGCCGCCAACCCACATACCAAGTGGATAATCGCGGTTGTGCTCATTTTTTAGCAATTCCAAAAAAGTATTTCCGATTCGTTGCTCGCTATCCGGATTTAATCTTTTTTTAAATTCATCCCAGTCTTTTCGCGATTCCAGAGGATAGCGAACCCATTGCGGCATAGCTGGCGGCGGTTGATCTTTCAAAATTTTAACGATTTCACCATTTGGATTTTGCCGAATTAGAAATTCCTCATTTTCTTCCAATGTAGTTATTCCAAAGTCTGGTACCGGTCCAGCAACATTAACAGGAATACACCATTGAAAAGGATCAAAATCCATATTGAAAAATTTATTAAAGTCCGCATCAACCGGCAAACCTTCATTTTCCCATCGCTTACGGGTTGACTCATAATAAAAATAATCTCCAGACGCAGGACGATCCGGAAAATCAAAGGTCATGGTTTTAATAAAGCGTTCACGGCGATTCATTTTCATTTCCTAAATACCTTTAATGCATAATTCACGAATAGTTGGCGTTAACGAATCCACGCCGCTTTCAGTAATCACGAAACCTTCCTCAATTCTGTTTGAGCCATCAGGATGGCCGAAAAGACTGATATCCGAATTGACACACATTCCAGCTTCGAGTGGGTACGTACTGTTTATATCAGGATAGGGGGATTCCGCTTCAGCCAGACCGATCCCATGCATCGGCGGATAAACATCATATTTTTCCAATCCATACTTTTTAAATACAGCTTTAACTGCGGTCACCATTTCACCGCTTATTACACCGGCTTTAAGATAATTTTGCTGAACATTTGCAGCATCAAACAAAGCTGTTAGGAATTTCTTTTGTCCATCAGAAGCTTTGCCGATTACAAATGGATATTCAACTGTCGCCACATATCCTTCATATTGTACTGCAAGGGCGGCCATGACCATATCCCCATTTTGCATAATTCGATTTGTAGCGCGGCCGATAATGGTAGCAGCTCTTAGACCCGATCCAAAAACTGTAAAATTAATATCTTCGGCACCAGCCATTCTGGCTGCACCTTCACCTGCCCCAGCAGCATATACTTCGGTATTGCCTGGCTGACATGCTTCCATAAGTTTTTTATAGCCTATGCAGGCGAACTCGCCGGCTTTTCGCAAACATGCAATTTCTGAAACTGTTTTTATTAATCTAAGTTTATTAATGATTTCTGCCGCATTTATTATTTCAACATCTTGAACTGCATTTCTTATGCGATCCATAATGGGGGATGGTATGTCGAAGAAACCAACAATTCCAAGTTTCTTACCTCCTGCCAAAACTTCTTTCAATATGTTTTTGAGAGAAGAGAATTTGGCTAATGGATAATCTATTTCCTCTGGTACGCTGACGCATGCGAACTCCTTAATATTTCTAATATCCTGCCATACACACATTGATTGAGCATAAAATTCACCTTCAGGGGCGCCTGCAAATATAGGTTTTCCTTTTTTGGGAATAAAACATGCGCCTCGTTCGAAAATTGGCCAAAAATTGCAAACATAACGCAGATTTTCTTTACGATATTCGTCACCATATACAAGCAACGCATCAATATTTCTTTGTTCCAAAGCTTGCTGAATTTTTTCTATGCGTAATGCAAACTCTTCTTTTGAAATAATTGGTAAATTCATTTTTAGTCCTTTTTACATACATTTTTTTTAACAAACAACCCAGAATTAACTTGTAGTTTGTATGTTACTCGTATATCATAAATAAGTCAATAAAATTAATATTGCTGCTTAAATGCTTTTGGATAGTGGACTGTGAAACTCTATATTCAGTTCAGCTATTTTGACCTTAAAGCGTTATACAAGCAAATCGAAATCACATCTTGGTCGCATCCTCAGAATATAATATATTGATGAGAAGGAAAACTAATGATGTATCGTAGTGGAATCGAAAGAGATAGAGGCCCGCCCAAAGAGTACTTATCTAATCGTACTACTGAAAATTATAATATTTTTGAAGAGAGGATTTTTATGAAAATTTCATTCGAAAAAAATAAAGTAATTTTAATGTTGTTTTTACTATTTTTTACGGTTTATTCTGCAATGGCAGCAGATACAACTATGTTTTATGACAACATTGGTGGCTACTTGGAGAACCGGTTGTATCCTACGGCAAACGTGAATGTAGTGCTTTCCCAAAACAATGGCGATAATCCAAGTATTGGATCGACTATTGGTAACTGGAGTGTTCCAGCGCCAGATCAATTGGTGAGAATAACCAGTGGCAATACTTACAATTATACAACCTTGGCCGTAAATAAAAGTTCAACTGCTCGATATGGTCAGGTTATGGCCAGAGTAGCTTACGCCGGTTGGGATGGTGTGACTTCGTATTCTTTTGTTCGTTTAGGCGTATTTGGCACAAGCAGTCCAACGTTTCCTGCAGAATTAGCTTATGCTTCGACAAACTCTGGACCTGAAATTCAATGGTGGCCCGGTCAATTAAGAAGATTAACAACAGGAGGAGCTGTCAACCTAACAGCTCAAACTGCGGGATTTCACAATGTAACTATTAATTACGATTTGCAAACAGATACTTATGATGTTTGGTATGATCAGACACAAGTGGCTAGTGGCGCACCGTTTGCGACTGCATTGGCTTCTGTACAATCAATTGCAATCGGAGGTGCGTATTGGAATAGTGGAGGTCTTGCCGCATTAGACTACTGGCATTGGAAAACTTCTGACGATGCTGCATTTACATCATACGGCACGCAGATTATTCCAGTAACTGAAAGCTTGTATGTGAATGTAAAATCTTTCGGCGCAGTTGGAGACGGGATTTCAAACGATACGAATGCAATAACCAAAGCTCTTGATTATATTAATGTAGCAGGTGAATATGGAAAAAATACACTTTATTTCCCTGCAGGTGAATATCTCGTTACGAGTACACTGACGATACCAACAAATTGCAAAATACTTGGCGATGGCCGAAATGACAGTCCCACTGCACCACTTGGGTCGATTATTCTCGGTGAGCATACAGGTTCGGCAATTATTAGTTTGGCGGGTCAGTATGGTTGTCAGATTGAGAATATGTGTATAAAAGGTGATAGTGTTGTAACCCCGCAAACAGGGCTTCTGCTAGGTAGAACAAGTGCGGCTTCAGCGGGAGGGCATATAATTAAAAATGTATCTGTGTGCGGTTACTATGGTAAAGCGGCTATTTATTCGATCGCTTCGGAAGAGAATGATTATATACAAATCTTTGCCAGTGTTGCAGGGGGTACGGCAAAACATGTATATTATACAAGTCAATCAGATGGCTTGAGTGTAGGTGGACTCACAGGTTCAAGCAATCAATGTAACAGATTTTATGGATTTTGCTTCCTGCATACGAGTACTGCTGCTGATGCTTCTGTCCTTACTATGAGCGCAGGGTCAGCTAGTGTTGATTGGGCTTTTCGAGATGGCTATCTTGTTGGTGCTGGTGGTTCCTATGTTACTCTGGAAGTTGGTATAGTTGATGGCCAACCTACCCCGGGACCCATTATATTCGATAATGTTGACGGAGAGCCTTCTGGAGGCACACCCATTACTATGTATACGATCAAGGGAAATCCTTACAACAGACAAACATTAAACGGCTTAGTAATACGTGGAGAAGGAATGTGTACAACGGCTACTAACTTCATCTATAACACAGATTGTACATTAAATGCTGCCGAAATTTCAGCAGTAGCTCCAAAGAAGCCAAGTACATTCTATGCTCTCACAAATTGTAATGCTAACTTTGCAGGAAGTTCACAAAACATCACTATAACATCTTCTGCGGTTAATAATAACATTAAGTATGCGGGCACTCTCACGATAAGTGGCACAAATACTGGAAACTTCGTGCAGACTCCTAATTTAGTAGGTTTAAGTGGAAATGCACTTACCGATAAATTCCTGATGATTCAGAAGAAGTGGACTTATAATACAGCTGCTCCAACTTCAGGAACTTGGGAACAAGGCGATATAGTGTGGAATTCTGCTCCTGTTACTGGTGGTATCCAGGGATGGGTATGCACAGTTTCCGGTACGCCCGGAACGTGGGATGTTATTGGTCTTAGAAGGGCTACTGCCAAACCAACTTCTGGTACATGGTCGCGGGGTGATATAGTTTGGAATTCTACTCCTTCAGCATCAGGAACTCCTGGCTGGATTTGTGTTGCCGGGGGTACGCCCGGAACATGGGTAAGAATGGCCAATTTATTAGCAAATTAAAATTTGGCACAATAAGTGCAACAGAGAATCACAACATTTGCAATTGAAAGTAAGGACGGCTCTGTTTTATTATTTTAACAGAGCCGTTTTCTTTTATATTTATTTTGTTAAACTATATTTTCCTGCGTTCAAAAACATCCGGCAGCCATGCGTTAGTTCGTGCGTCTGCAACTCCAATTGCCCATTTTAAAGAGCTTGGTGTAGCCGGCCGGCTTATAGCAGCTATGATCTCATGTGTGCCAGCATCTAATGTGAGAATACATTTATCATTTAATGGTTGACGATTGAAGCTAGGCAGCCATAGTCCTCCCTGATCGTAACGAAAAGCAAATTGGCCATCAATCCATACTATACACATTTCTGGAGTATTGAACATTATCTTAACCAGCTGTTGTTTACTGATTTTAATCTTGTACTTTACCATGATCGTTGGATAGCGAAGTGATTTATAATCCAGTTCAACAATTGTTCCTGAAAAACTAACAGGACAGGAATCAGTCGGCATTGACCATGCGGGTTCATTCTTTGAAGTAATCGTTCGACACAAATATTGGTTTAAAAATCCTAATTCTGCATGAATCGCCAAAGAGTCAATAGACTGTTCTTCTTTTTTAATAGCAGGGTAACAATAATTAAGTCTCTCGCGTAAATTCAATATTAAATCTGTAAAAGCATCTATTGAAGCTGGTGGTTTTATTCCGAAAATTTCGGGACTTAACACCAATCCCCGTCCAATAGGCTTCTGCCATTGTTCGTCAATACTTTGCGGATTTAAAATTCCCAATAAGGCTGCTAAACTTGCACCTGTACAATCAGTATCCATTCCACAGTTTACAGCTATACAAATACTTTCTCCAAAGTTTCCATTCCCTGCAAGCCATCCTAAGACCATAAATGCTATGTTTACAAGAGCGTCTGTAAAATTACCATTACCATAATGTGTAAGAATTAGTTGTCTAACATATTGCCAATCGGAATGTTGATGCCACCATGCAATAATATTTATTATTATTTGTCTAATCATGCTGGTTTTGGGCAAAAAAGAGAGTCCTGTTTCCAGAAGTTGATGTTGGTTGGATTCTATAAATGCTGCGCTTTCTATCGCAGCCCAAAAGACTTCAGCCCATATTCCTTCTTCTGCATGGTCTACACAGGCATCTTCATATGCATAAGCAGCAGCCAATGCTGGATCACCAGCCGCAAGACAAGCCCATATTTCACTGCGAATCGCGGCACCAATACTGTTGATAAAATAATTGTCGTATGAACCGGTAAGAGGGGGTTTTAATCCTAATGCTATATTGCGTAAAGCAACGCCATACTCATCCGGATAAAATTTGATATGATCTACCCATGTTTGTGCTAGAATATGTCTATCGACCCTTACAGGATTCAATCGGTTAAGGACATTTGCCCATACAATTTGTAAATCTAAATCATCATTGGCTACCATTTCAGTTGGTATAGGTGAGTAATATTTGATATTGAGCTGTTCTTCAACTCCCTCGAATGGAGCGCCCAAAGTGCCGCCTATTGCCTTTCCAAGCCAGCAGCCAAGGATGCGTTCTCGCAGGTTATTAATGTTATTATTATTCATATATAACTATTCCCAATCCGTGTTTCTTGTATTTGAGCAAGGCAAATGGCCAAGTGCTTCAAACATGGCAATTAAATTTTTTATCGGCGTTTCGCATTGATCACAGAGTTAAAAATAAGCCTATTTTACTTTTTAATGGTTATAATTTTAAAACTGAATTTGGGAACTCTAACTTCTAATTTCCATATAGACTTTTCTTTAAACCATTTCGCAGGAGCGTCTTTGTGCCAATCAAATTTAGTATTGATAGGTTTGTTTTTGCTGACAATGCAGCCTTTCCATGATTTATCGCCATTGTTGAAAAGAGCGATCATATCCTCAGTTTCTGTTTTGTTGAATATATACTGAATCGGCTTACCATCAATCCTGTATGGCAAAATATCGCTAATTACCTGGTCATAGATACATTCAGAAATTTGCAATGGATTGCGATGAACAGGATGCATCATAAAATAGGGCAGGGTAGTAACTACTTTTCCTTTACCTATCTTGTTTTCTACAGCTATTGGTGTGTGTTCATAAGGAGCATTAGGTGCTCCCCAACCGCCCCAAAGCCAGTTAACAGTTGTTGCTATTGCTGAAGCGGTTTGTAGTTGAATTTTCTCAAACACAAAACCGTTTTCGAATAAGTTCTTCTTTGTTACCGGACAGTAAGATACACTGCCTCTGGTTTTTTCACCTGTAAATTTAAAGCCTGTAAATTTCTCAATCTGGTTAGATACTTTGCCCGGACGCACCGAAGGAATAGTCCACATTGCGCCTTGTGTACCATGACAAACTGTGTTTTCAAGAAGGCTCTCTGGACAATTAAAATAATTTGTTATATTCGCGACAATCGTACCGCCTGCTTTAACAAATTTTTTCAATTTCTCTAATAACTTTTCATTTATTTTCAATTCGCCTAATAGGATTAAAACTTTATATTCGGACAAAACATCTTCCGGGCAATCCTCGATTATGACATCTATAATATCACCCCAGCGACTTGTTGCTAAACGTCCGCCTTCGAAGACCCTCATATCTTCGCCAGAAGCGATTTTTTCGCTGTATTCCCTTCCGCAGTTCCAGGTATTTTTGCAATATTGCTTTGCTTGGGCAGAATAGTATTCGTCATGGCCAGGAAAAGCCAAATCAAAAAAATGTTTTATCATAAGATCTGCATTTTTTGTCGGCACAGTGCCAAACCAAGTTTGATTTGTGTCTGCATCATCCAATCCGCTCTGTCCATGATCATGTTCAAGCATGACAGCAACTGGTCTATATGGTTTGCCTCGGTTGAATGTTTTTGTAAACTTGCCGAAACGAGAAGCTATTTTTCCCATTGGCGAAAGTTTTGAGTACCACTTTGGCTTATTGATCCAATGGGATGCGTCTGATATTTCCTCATGCAGCAGATTAGCGCCTGCCAAATAGATATACATTAATTCTCGTAAATACAGGCTTTCTGTAAGGCCGCCTTTTCTTTTGCCATTTTCGTCATAATGCAAAGATAAATGAGTACGGTCATTCCATGTAGAAAAATCTATTCCCCAATAAGTGTTATTGATTTTAAATTGATTAGCAGCGCCTCTTAAAAATGCTACTGTTTTTTGCAAACCTTCAGGCAATCCGCAATTGCATTCAACCCAGACAAGTCGAACACCTAATTCATAGGCATAATGAGCCATAGAAGCTTTGCCTAATTGAATCGCAATGTTATTAGTCTTTAAATCGATTCTGTTTTCTTTTAAATAGTCATACCATCTCAATTTAGTATTTGGATCCATGCCGGAAGAAAAGCCTTTCATCCATTCAATAAAGAATTTGTGTGCTTCCTTTTTGGATCCAAACTGCTCTTTCGGGAAATTTATACCTTGAGAATCAGGTTCAGCTGTTATAGACCAGAAAAATCGATCGCCATATTGTTCAGCAGCTTTTTTGAAGATCTTTATATTGTGATCGTGAAATTCTTTTTCGGATTTGCCGGAATTAACAATGTGTCTTTTAAAATCTCCGGTACTAGCATTGCCTATCCAATAATCCATTATAATAAATTCTGCTTCTTTAAAGACACTATCGAGAAACTCTTTTGAAGGCGGGCTATCCCAGACCCAAAGTCTAAAACCATTGCATAAGCCTAATTTTACACTTTTTTCAATAGGTACAATTGGCTGAGGGACATGCTCGAATGTATCTGTAGCATGGCTCGGTAGTCCGCATATTCTTGTTTCATTCGTGATCCAACATTTTTCTGGCATTTTCGACTCCATTTGAAGTTATAGAATAAATTCGCTATTAGTTGATTTCATCAATCCTGACAATTCTTCCAGTCTCTCCCGCTAGCTCCGCTGCATAAGATAATCTCATTGATTCTAGTGCATCCTTGGCCGGGGTGCGAGGAGGAAGACCTTTATGTACTCTTTCAACGATGTCGAGAGTTTGATCGGTGGTGTTATGAAAATAAAAATGGTCTTCTTCTGCAGGCCATTTTAACTGTTCGGCCAGTTTACTTTTCATTCCTTTTTCGCTATCACTAAATTGCCATCTTTTTATTGACCGCCCAAAAACATCTGTTTCTGCAGCACCTTTTGTGCCGTAAATAAAATACTGAAGGCAATGTCCATCTCCATGTTGTTGATCTATGTAATTTCTCAACGGATCACCTTCAAAGGAAGCTGCCGGTGCCATCATAAAACTTAGTTGGCTTACCGCGCCTTTTCTGTACTTACATATAGTATTATAATTATCGCGTATTTCAAAGTAATCTATAACATTAGGGGCGCACGCTGAAAATACATCTACCACTTCATCGCCTATCCACCATCTGGGCAAATCGACGTAATGGCATAGTTTTTCTAAAAACATTCCTCCTGCCAAAGATTTTTTTATTCGCCAGGATTTTTTACCAAAAAACTCGCTGCAAACATAAAAGCAATGAGTGTTTACAATTTGACCGAGCAATCCTGTGTCTATCCATTCTTTAACTTTAGTATAGAGTTTTGAATAACGCAGTTCAAATCCTATCTGTAGAAAACTCCTATTTCTTTCTGCAGTTGACACTATTTCCTCGGCATCTGACACAGTATTAGCAATCGGTTTTTCACACATTGCTGCTTTTCCGGCATTGAGGCAAGCCAGAGTAAGTTCTTTATGCGCATTATTAGAACTAGTAATAAATGCGAGTTTTATTTCGTTATCGGAAATAATGTTATTAAGGTCGGTAGTTGTCCGAAGTATCTTGGGGCAGGAAAGATTTTCTAATTGCTTTTTATTGATATCATAAGCGACAATTTCATTTACGTATGGGCTTTTCGTAAGGTGATCTATAACCGTTTTTCCCATTTCACCAGCGCCAAGAACTGCGACTTTCATTTTTTTTGCCTCCAATTGGATTTCTTTAAATCAAGAGTTAATCGTAGGTTGATATACGAGTATACATTATCACAAAAATTATATCTGTCTATAAGAAATTTGTTATATATTAGATTTACTAAGAGTCGTCTGACTATTTTCGCTTAGGCGGACAGGTAGATGCGCGGATGATTAATTCGTCATCCATTTCCTCAAATACTGGAACAGATTTTTGATTCGTAATTTGCTCTATTATAATATTGACTGCTCTCAAGCCCAATTGAGCAACAGGTTGCGCAACTGTAGTTATGGGAGAAGGCAGTAACTCGCAAGCCTTATCACCGCTGTAACCAATTAAGGAAATATCTTCCGGTATTCTTAGGCCATTTTGTGTTAATCGCTTGTATAAACCAATAGCTACGGGATCGTTAAACGCCATTATAGCTGTTGGTAATTTTTTTAGTTTTAAGATTTCTTCTGCCGCTGCTTCGCCATCTTCAAGAAAGTATCCTGATTCAATAGTAGTCTCTTCTGAACTTTTATACCCTGCTTCTTTCATTGCTGAACGATAACCAGCTAATCGCAAATCACTTGTATAAAAACCTTTAGGCCCTGAAACAAATGCGATGCGAGAATGGCCTAAGCCCAGGAGGTATTTACACGCTTGATAGGTGCCTTTTTTGCTATTGGTTCCAAGATAACTGCACGATGCCCCTTGTGTATACTGATCAAGCAGCAGGATAGGCACATTTGATTTTGTTACGGATTCGAATTCAGGCAAATCTTTTTTCAAAAGGTTTGCGCAAAAGATAATTCCATCAACTTGAAGGCCCGATAAAAACTCTATTTCTTTGAATGAGCTATTAGCGTTGTTTTCTGAATGGCAAATTATAATGTGATATCCTAAACTGCGTGCCTGACGTTCCATTGATGCAAGAAGGTCAGACCAGAAACCGTGCGGATTGTTGGCAACAACCATTCCGATGGCAAAGCTTCGTTGTAATTTCAGGCCTCGAGCTAAAACATTTTTTCTATAACCATGTTTTTTAGCTTCTCTTAGGACTCTATCGCGAGTTACTGGACTAACATTTTTTTTGTTACCCAAAACCCTATTAACCGTAAGATAACTTACGCCAATTTTTTCAGCCAATTCTCTTTGTGTTAAACTAATTCCCATAATCAATTCTGTAAAAAAATCCAATTAATATACGAGTATACACCCAAAAAGGGTTCAAATTCAAGGTAATTTTATAAAAGATTATTTTACTAAATAAACCTAATAATGTCTGGAATGGTTTACAAAAAGATAATTTATAATTTGTCTTGACTTTATAATGTTATACGAGTAACATGTGTTTATGATAATCGAGTAAAGTCTTTGGCAATTAAATGAACAAAATCAATGCTGGAATGAGAATTAACCCAAATATCAGATTCAATCTAATCTCCGGCTATATTTTGCTTTTTTGTTTGTATGTTAAATACCATCGAGATTGATTGTGGCATTAATTTCGATCGGTATGAATAATACTGCCACATATTATTACGGAGGAAGGTTATGAGAAGCAAATCTATGAAAATGGTAATTTTATCAACCGTGTTAGTGGTACTGGTTGCGATTTGTCCCGCAATGGCAACAGTCACAACATTATTTACTGACAACATTTCTGGGTATGCAGCCAATGCGGATTATACTACCCAGAACCCAGAAGTGGTTTTGAGCCAGAATTCCGGCTGTGCGCCATGGATATCAGATGGGGCGGGCTGGGATACAACGTATCCAGCAAGCGCTCTTACAGTTCCGAACCAGGGTGTATACATTGGCAGCGGCTGGACAAACAATTATACAACAATAGCGGTAAACAAGAGCACGTCCGCCCGCTATGGTCAAGTTATGGCCAGGATAGCATATCAAACGGATAATTCCGTACCGAAGTATTCTTTTGTTAGATTTGGTTTATTTGGTGCACAAAATGGAACGTTTGCTACTGAAGTTGTAAGTAAAAATGCTTATCTTACTGATCCTGCAAACGGTGGCCCAGCAATTAGATTCTGGCCTGACCAGCTCCAAGAGACCCAAGCAGGGGGATTAGCGTATGACTTGGCCCCTACGGTTGCCGGCTATCAAGATGTTACCATCAATTATGATTTGGTAGCACATACTTTCGATGTATGGTATGGAACTGCAAAGGTCGGCAATGGAGCTTCATTCGATAATAATATCACTTCGTTCGAATCTATGGCAATAGGCGGCGCTTACTGGACTGGTGGTATAGCAATTTTGGATAACTGGCAATGGCAGGTTTCTGATGATGCAGCTTTCACATCTTATGGTGTTGTTCCAGAACCAATATCAATCCTTTTCTTAGGACTAGGAACATTAGTTATTTTGAAAAAACGTAAATAAACTAGATTAATTTAAAGCTTCGGATAAGCCGATACTTGCTATCGGCTTATCTTTTAAGAATATTAAAATAGATAAAAATACATGCTAAATTTAATAAAAATGTTGAAAAATATCAATGTATAGGTTATATTTACTCGTATATCATAAGAATTTTAAAAGTTCGCAACCTGGGTTGTTTCGAGAATATTATAATATGGCGGTATCTTTTAATATCTTCAATCATTAAATATTTTTAAGGAGGGTTTCATGAACAGTAAAATATTTACTATTTCCATTCTAATCATTGCCGCAAGCACTATGGCAGTTCAAGCTTCAGACCCCACGGTTTTATTTTCAGATCAGATTTTGGAATACACTCCCAATGCAGATTATACTACTCAAAATTCTCAAGTGGTGTTGAGTCAGAATTCAGGTTGTTTGCCATGGATATCAGATGGTGCAGGATGGAACGCAGCATATCCTGCAAGTGCTTTGACGCTTCCTAACCAGGGAGTTTACATTGCCAGCTCATGGACTAATAATTACACCACGATAGCGGTAAACAAGAGTACGTCCGCCCGCTATGGTCAAGTTATGGCAAGGATAGCATATCAAACTGATAATTCAGTACCAAAATATTCTTTCGTTAGATTTGGTTTGTTTGGCGCACCGAATGGAACATTCGCAACTGAAGTTGTAAATAAGAATGCTTATCTTACTGATCCTGTAAACGGCGGCCCTGCGGTTAGATTCTGGCCTGACCAACTTCAAGAGACGCAGGTGGGCGGATTAGCTTATGACCTTGCGCCCACAGTTGCAGGTTATCAAGACGTTACAATCAATTATGATTTGGTATCGCATACTTTCGATGTTTGGTATGGCACGGTAAAGGTAGGTGATGGGGCATCGTTTGACAATAACATCACTTCGTTTGAATCTATGGCAATCGGTGGTGCTTATTGGACTGGCGGTATAGCAGTGTTGGATAGTTGGCAATGGCAAACTTCTGATACGACACCGTTTACAACTTACGGCGTTGCAATACCTACAACAATTCCATATACCGAACCTAGTCCAAATACAAACTTGTTTGTGGATCACATTGAAGGATACGAAATAACAACAACTGGTGCAAATGATTATCCAGCACAGAATTCGAAGGTTGTATATAGCCAGCACAACGGTTCTTTTTTTGCTGTAACCGATAATTCGGGACCTTTCACAGCAACTGAACCCAAGCGATTAGTAAGTTTTGCCAGTGGCGATGCAGAGCAATATACCACAGTAGCTGTACCAAAGTCTTCTACGGTACGTTACGGCCAGGTAATGGTACGCATAGGAAAAACTTATAACATGTATGGTAATGATTGGGTTAGACTAGCACTTTGTGGCGTTACAAATCCGATGTTTTCACCACCATTTGCAGAGGATTTATATCCCGATGCTGCTGCAGATATAATTTGGCATATTGGTGGAAAGTTTGAATATGGCACAAAGAACAGTGATGGTACCAATAACCACATGGTAATAACAGATGTAGATTGGCCGCAAAGTGAACTGCATGAAGTGACCATAAACTACGATTTACAAAATAAGACTTATGATGCCTGGTTGAACCAAACAAAATTCGTCAGCGGTGCTAACTTTGAATACGACTTAACATCAATAGAAGCTATAGCATTAGGCTCACAATATGCTTCAGGCGGGCAAACTAATACTCAAGTATTAGATTATTGGCATTGGAAGGTAAGCGATGCTGGTCCATTTACATGTTATGGACAGGAAGTTACCGCGGCGTGCGGTGATTACGGTACTGTATATAAAGCCGGTGATCTTAATTCGGACTGTTACGTTGATTTCGCGGATGTTGCAGAAATGGCATTCGAATGGCTGACTTGTACAGATCCTGCGAATACCAGATGTGATCAATATTGGAAATAGATGGAACAATCGAATCATAAGAACTTTGTAACTATTATAAAGAAAGGTAGCTGAAGATATGTTAATCAAAAGCTTAAAAATAATATTAGTAATATTTGTTATTGTTAGCGGATTGAACGATTCTGCCTGGGCAACTGCTGCTAAAAACCCATTGATCATCGCTCCAATGATCTCACCGATCACTGTTGATGGTAATTTAAGCGATTGGTCTGACTCAAGTGATTGGGCTGATTTTGGTGCCTGGTATAATGGCGGCTTAGCATCTGACTCAAGAGCAATATATGCATGGAATGATTCTGCTGACAGACTTTACATAGGTGTTGAATCGAATGAATCTATTGATTTGTATTTAGAGGTTGGCGGTTTGATGGGCAATCTTTCGAATCCCGATGCTGTACCCGGAAGCGCACAAACGACACAAATCCAATTCAAATATAATTCTGGAACAAATTCAATAGATATCCTAAACCAATTTGGACAAATCAGTACAGGAATTGTTGCAGCATATAAATGGAATGGCACAAAGATGACGATTGAAATATCAACACCGATATACAGCGATTGGGATAATAGTACAAGTGCCATGGCGTTGTCGGAGAATATGGACATCTATGTTTATGCAAATGTTGCAAGTTCTTCGTGGGCTGCTGGTGATAGCCAGGTAGCCAATGGAACTTATATCCCTCTTAGCATCAGCAAAGTAAAGGATGTTGCATCGCAGATTTTATTTGGCAATCTGACAACCTGCGGTGATCTTGGAACGCAGTACTTGAAAGCTGATTTGAACCAGGATTGCTATGTAACATTTGCTGATTTTGCCTTACTTGCTGAAGATTGGATGGCATGTACTGATCCTGGAAATCCAGTTGATTGTGAATAATAATTTTTTCGGGAAAGATTGGGATGTTTAAAGTTTTTAAAATATTTTTAGTTTGTATTTTGAGTTTTATCTCGAACAGTCTTGCTGAACAATTAAATTGGACATATCCCGAACTTAACCCAAGAGTTGTAGTGTCGCAGAATAATGGCGGCAGCTTCGCAGTAGGAACGAGTTTTACAGGTGCAAAAACCTGGAGTGTAATTTGGCCTGATCAACTGATTGCTATTACAAGCGGTATGTATGGTCAATATTCCACATTAGCCATTAATGAAGTATCAACAGAAAGATATGGCCAAATCATGATAACCTTAGGTAAAGATTTGGATATGTGGGTTCGTTTGGCAGTCTTCGGTCAGATGAATCCACAATTTACTTCGCAAGAAGGTTCTTGTGGGGCCGGGCCAGATATCATTTTGTGTCCTACCCGCGATCTTAAATACCGTTCAAATAGTTCACTGGTAGTATCGCGTGTTTATCCAAGTGTTACAACCTTGTACAATATAACAATTAATTATGACTTGGTTCTAGACACTTATGAAATCTGGCTTAATAGCGGTAAAATTGCTGGGCCGGTAGCTTTTGATTCGTCTCTCGAAACTATTAACTCAATTGCGATTGGGGGAACATATAGAAGTTCGAATATAGCAGTTCTTGGGTATTGGCATTGGATGACTTCAGATACTATTCCATTTATATCTGCAGGCGTTGTTAATACTTCATCAGTATGCCCGGATGTTTGGGCTTCTGGTGAAGGATTAACAGCTGATTTAAATCAGGATTGTTATGTGACATTTGCGGATTTTGTTCAGTTTGCTGCTGAATGGCTTAATTGCAACAATCCGTCCGATGTAGATTGCCAATAGTATCATTTTGCTTAATTCGTAAAGGGATTTTAAAGGATATAAGGAAAGTGAGGTATATCGTTTAATGAAGATAAATAGAAAAATCTGGTTTATTATTCTTTTCGCTGCCATTTCATTGTCAAATGCAAACGCGAAAGTATTATTTTGGGATAATGTCTCAAATTATGTTCGTCCGCCTAGCACTGTTTTTATAAACTTAGGTGACTATGCAAAAGGTGACGGCTCAGATGAAACAGCTGCAATTCAGGCTGCTTTTGATGCGCTCCCACCCGCAAATAATCGTGATGAAACTGGAGCTATAACTGAACATCCAGGCGGTATACTTTATATCCCAAGGCCAAAGAGCTTTTATGGTATATCAAGCACTATTGAAGTAATTGAAAAGTGGAACTGTACAATCGTATGCGAAACTCTTGCTCTTGGAACTCGAGGCCCCATAACACCTTTTTATTTTCGGTGGTTAGGAGCTGATAATGGCACGATGTTTAATTTTCGAAGTTGCAAAGGTATGCGTCTCGAAAATCTTTCGATGTGCGGAATGGATGCAAATGGCTTAAGTGCTTCTACGGATGCAGGCTGGACGCCGCCTAATGGCCAACGATTAACAAAAGGCGTAACAGGTATAACATTTGGGCCGCAGAATGCAGCATCAGGTTTTCAAAATAGTATGATCATTGATAAATTACACATTCGAGCGGTGGCAACAGGCATACGTTTGGGTGATTATCCAAACAATGGACCGGATGTTACCACTCTGACATTTCGCAGTACTAGGATCAGTGAGTTTAGTCAATATGGCATACTTTGTGCATCAGGAAATTTAGCGGGAACAACATTTGAAACACTCGAGATGACATCTGGAAAAGGTGCTACAGCCGCTATTATTGTAAATGCAGGTGAGATACTCGTGCTTAACTGGACACTTGCAAGTTCACGAGGCAACTATATGCCGAATCCTGATGGAGCAGCGGTGATAATTAATTCCGGCGGTATTCAAATAGTAAAAGCATGGAGCGAATGGTGGGCGCCATTTTTAAAAACAGGCTCACGTGCACCAGAAACAGACTATGTTACTGGCGGTTCAGCTAGTTATCCGATCATTTTAGAAGGAGTGCGGCATTTTGATGGGCCCTGGATGGCTGATCCAGCCAACGACCCTGTGCCTACTTCGATAATATATGATTTGCCGATTCCATTACATTTGATTGGTTGCTCATTATGGGGAAATGTAGAACTTGGCACTGTTTCACAGTCTACAATTATAGATCAGGGTACAGTTTTTATTAACAAGAATCAAACCGGATTTACTGGTGCTGGTGCAACGCAATATGGTCGGGTTATAAGTATTGGAACACGTGATCCAAGTAATGCAAGAATTTTACAGCCTTATGTTGTAGATCGTCGCAACACACCCGGAACCTCTGCTCCGACTAGCGGAACATGGTCTAAAGGAGATCGAATATTAAATATAGATCCTGCTAATGTCGCGGGCAAAAATTATAGCGGCTGGATTTGCACCGAAGCAGGTACACCGGGAATCTGGAAACCTTTTGGACTGATTCAATATTAATGCAATGTAGAAAAGGAAAGCGTATGAAGCGAAAAAATATTTTATTTAGAAAAAAAGGGTTCACGTTAGTTGAACTTTTAGTTGTAATTTCGATAATTGCATTGCTTCTTGCAGTGCTTATGCCTGCATTGTCAAAAGCCAGAGAGCAATCACGACAACTGGTTTGTAAAACAAGATTGAAGCAACTTGGAGTTGCTATGGTGTCGTATGTGACTACCTATAATAAATATCCGTCCTACCTGCTGCATCCAGTCGCTTCAGCAGGGGGACCATTAGCGATGTCTGACGATTTATGGCTCGCAAATTATGGTGGTTTTTATATAACATGGGAAGTTATGCTGGTACGTGCTGGTTTTCTTCCAAAAGTAAAACAAGCGACCTGGGCTAATGCCGGTAGTGGAAACGATATACATGCAAGCGAATTCTGGCGATGCCCCAGTGAACCATATCCAAGCAAAAATGGCGTTCTTTGGCCGACAACTTTATCCCATCAATATGGTTTAAATAGCATGCTTTCCCCGCAGGATTTTCGAATGGGTTCTTTTTGTTGGCCCACTAGCAAAATAAAACAAAGTGCGGAAAAGCTTTTGATTAGCGAAGTTGATCCTGCTCGTATGGATAAATATAAAAAATATCCGCTCGATCCAAGTGTGTCTTCGAGTACAATTTATTTCCGACATAAAAATAAAGTCAATGTACTTTTCATGGACGGACATGTTGGATATGTTGATAAATCAAATCCCAATGTAAGTGATAGTAAGAGTGAACTCTGGTATATACTAAGGGACAGGTAGGATTACCATTTTTGAATATCTGAGAATAAGTTTTCTGAGTCTGTAAGTCATCAAATCGGTTTGATTCTTCCAGGGTATTACCAATCTTGCATCCAATTAATGAATTGATCAGTGAAAATACTTTTGCGAAAGGGAAAAATGCAGAGAATTCTGTGTTTAATAATTGTTTTATGGTTTTGCAGTTTTTCAGAGTTGACGATCTGTAATGCTGTTGATTCTAATTTAATAACCGCTGGAGAAGTTATTTTTCCTAAAGGTACAATAACTACATCAGCTAGTCCAATTCAAGGTAACATAAAAATAGATGGTGTAATCGATGAGCCGCAGTGGGAAAACTGTTTGGAATTTCAGGATATGTCACTTTATAAGAGCAGTGAATATCCAACGAATCGTACAATAATAAAAATGGGTTATACAAATGAATTTTTATATATAGCTGTCGAATGTTATATTCGTGGTGGAAAACCCAAGACAATTACAAATGAGTTTGATGGACCGGTTTATACGGATGATTCTGTAGAGTTATTTATTGATCCAAGGACATCTGATAAAAAATATTATCAATTTGCTGTCAATGCTGATGCTGTGCGATATGATGGATGTGTTTTAGATGGTGCATGGAATGGCAATTGGCAGACAGCTGCAAAAAAATATAAGAATAAATGGACGCTGGAAATATCTATTCCATTTTCGACAATTGGTGTGGAATCAAAACCTGGCACCATTCTTGGGTTCAACATAGTCCGCAATGATAAATTAGCTAACCAGAATCAGACATGGGTTGATCTTGGCGGGTCGCCATATCATACGCCCGAGCTTTTCGGTAATTTGGTCTTATCAAAAAATGCAATTGGTACTAAAGGCACTTCAATTATATTTCGGAAAGATGATAAAATTGCCATTAATGCTCATTTGAAAACTAACAATGCTGCACCAACAGATATAAAATGTCTTGTCATCGGCAATGCGGGTGGAAAAACATTCAGGTTCGAGAATATTGCCGTTCTTTCTTCACAAGATTCAGAAAAAAGCATTGAAAAAACTAACGATGATTTGAAAGTTGAGGGCAAGATTAAATGGCAAAGTGCGGTTTTGGCAGGAGACGATATTCTTTATCTATCTGCAACGCGTACTGCAAATTTTACTGATTTATCTCCTTTATTGAAAAAACGCGAACCGCTTGTGCTTGCGAACAATAAAGTTTCACTGTCATTCGATTCTCAGAGCGGTGCGATTATTTCGTTTAAGAACCTTGGAACAAATTTGGAAATTATTCCAAATGAAATCCCACAAACACTTTTTACCCTTGATGCAGTTTCATATCAAAAGCACCCAATATTTTTCTCCGAACAAAATGTCATACCGATGGAAGCATCTGCTGAATCTGCAAGAGAATGCAAAATAGAGAAACGAGCGGATAATACACAAGTATTAAAATCTATACATGATTTCAAGGAGGGCGTAAAAGTAACTGTAGAAGTTGAACTTCCGCCGAATAGTGAGATCAGCAATTGGAAAATATATTTAGATAATCAATTGCCAAAGTTGCCGCGTGAAGGGGTTGTTATTCATCGCGTAGTATTTCCTCAAATAGCAGGATTAAGAGCATCAGAATCTGATAAAGATCAGGCTCTTGCCTGGCCTGTCGATACCGGGCTATTGATTAGAGAGCCTGCACGCAAAGCATCATCTATTTTGAAAGTTGAAAGCCCGGCTGGTGCTTCGATGTCGTGGGTTGATTTAAGCGGACCTAACGGCGGGCTTTATATGGCAGGTCATGATGTCAATCCTGTAATATCGACTACTTTTGAAGCACAAGGTAATCCTGAAACTAACGAGGTATCGCTTTCAATGCGGAGATGGTCTCTGCTTTGGCCTTCTAATCAATGGCAACCGAAGTCGGTCTCTATCGGCATTCACAAAGGTGATTGGCATTGGAGTGCGGATCAATATCGTGAATGGTTCTATGCAAATTGCCCTGTAAGACCAACTCCGCAATGGATAAGAGACGAGGATGCATGGATGATGGACGGAGGTGGACCGAACCGTGCAACATTTGCTGATATTGCCCGCACACTGACAATGGCGCAGAATATGGGAAGCAATTATGTACAGAGCTGGCAGTGTCATATGGCAACATTCTCAGACGAAATATATGGTATGCAGATGACCAATGTTTACGGTGGGACTGAAGAAGAATTCATAAAAGCTCTTGAATCTTTGCATGAACGAGGCGGTCATATAGGATTTTATTTTAATGCCGGCGATTTTGAATCTCGCGCAGGGGCAATAATGCGTCAACCGAAATATAAGCAAAAACTTTCTAAAGAGATGCTGGATGTATTGCCCCAGCCAGACCCGATGTCGGATGGTTGGCTTGAAATGGGAAGAATTGAGCCTGATGGGAGCCAAAAACTCGGATGGCCGAGTGGAATAGATATGCGCCATGGATGTTATGCTTCAGAGAAATGGGCCGACTGGACTTATTTCTGGGTTACAAGGTATAATAATAAATATAAAGCAGATACATGGTACCAGGACATTACACCATGGAGCACCGATGGTGTTTGTTTTCATCCAAATCATGGGCACAAAAAACCTGTACAACACGCTCAAGCAACCATTGATATTGGAAATCGCATTCTGGGTTCAGTAAGTAAAGACTATGGTATAATCAGTGAATCAATGACTGACAGGCTTTGGAACTATCAAACTCATTCTCTATGGGCAGCAGGTCTGGGTCTTGAAGATAGTGAACCATCAATTTTCATTTATACACATCCAAAATTTCCATTGTTTTGCGGAACTGTCTTTTATTTCGGCGGCTCTCCCGGATTAGGTAAGACTTTTTTTGGTATTGAAAAACCATCTTTCGCCGATGTTATGAGATATGTTCTTTTACATGGTCAGCGATTTGATTTATTCCGCGGCCCGGTTCGTAATGCCCCTGAATGTTGGACAGACGAAATGAAAGAAGAGTATGATATTGTTTTACTTCGTAAGCAAGTTCACGCTGATCTTGAAGGATCTTCGTTCAAAGACAGAATTGGATTGTCATTACCTGAAAAAATTGAAGGACGTGTTTTTCTAAGAGATGACTTAAAAGGTGCGCTTATATCTTTGCTTAACCTTCGAAACGACAAAGAAGAGTTTACTTTAATATTTGATGCTCTAAAACATGGAATTAATCTGCCTTTAACAGCAGAGATAATTCTACCTGGAGGTAAAATCAAGCCAATCGAAAACGTATCTATGGAAAACGGCATAATAAAAATTATTTTGCCTGCCGATAATGGAAAAATGTGTTTTGTGAGATTGAATCAGACAATAAATAATCAGTAGGAATTTACATAATTACTATGAAGATAAATAAAAAAATAATATTCTATGTTATATATGGGATAATATCGTTCTATATTTTAAATTCTTCTGCTTTGGGCATTGAGGCCGAATCTGTTTTAAAGGAAAGAATCAGCCCGAAAGATGGTGTTGCGCAAGTTTTTGTGGTTCCTGGTGAATTTGTTATGGGAGTAGATGACAATGAAACACCTTTTGAGAATACCGCAAATCCACCGCATTTAGTTAAGATCACACATGGATTTTGGATAGATAAATTTGAAGTAACGAATGAGTGCTATGTAAAATTTCTTAATAACAGCATCGAAAAAGAAAAGTTAATAAGCGTACCGAAGCTTTATAATTTTGGTATTGGATTGCTTGATTTAGATCATCCTCTTTGCGGAATCAAAATTGATGAAACCGTTAAAAAATATGCCGTAGTCGAAGGCATGGAAAAGTTCCCTGTTATGCCGCTTACCTGGCGTGGAGCATACCTGTATTCTGTAGAAATTGGGAAATCTTTGCCTACTGAGGCACAATGGGAATATGCTGCTCGTGGATGTAATGCTTCCATTTATCCATGGGGAAATGAATGGCATTCAGAATGGGCAAACATTAACACAGGAAAATTAGCAGCAATTGGCTCATACCCCAAAGATGTTAGCGTTTTTGGTGTTATGGATATGGCCGGCAATGTATCTGAATGGGTGCTAGACAAATTTGAA
>Ga0154577_1087_pt1 | contig 24710 bp, 15 predicted proteins | sample RifGroF2_FD_116006 | JGI IMG/M metagenome (GOLD analysis project Ga0154577, IMG submission 116006) | Planctomycetes bacterium GWF2_42_9
GTCGCCGAAACAACTGGGTATCAAAAAAAGTCAGTTTTTTTCTCAAAGAGGATTATGTATATGGCGAACCGGCTGGAGTAAAGACGATATTATGTTTAGTGTTGAGGCGGGTCCATACTTTCCTGTTACACATAACCAGGCTGACAAAGGGCACTTTACGCTCTATGGTATGGGATATCGCTGGGCGCCGGACCCCGGCTATGGTAATAATCGTACACTTGGCGGACGCAGCCAAACCGATGGGCATAACTGTATCTTGATTGATGGCAAAGGTCAGATGCTATCCGGAGCGGGGCTGGGGACGGAAGGCGTTATGGTACGCTGGTACGATGACAAAAAGTACGGCTATTCACTGGCGGATTTGACAGATGCTTATAATCGTACGATTGCCGTCAAGGGTCACGAGTCCAGCGATTGGTGGAAAACCATCGGCAGAGGTGCAGAACATGCATTGCAGCGGGAACTTGCCAGGCGAGTTTATCGACACAGTCTGTTTATCAAACCACAGGAAAGCCGCTCGGCTTATGTTGTCTTGTTTGATGATGTGCAAGCTGTTCAGCCGACATCTGATTATACATGGCAGATGATTACCTGGCCAAACCTCGAATTTGATATCAATGATGACCGAATTTTACTAACACCGGTTGATAAACAGCCCGACTTGCCGAGGCTGGAGCTATATATTGATACGCCTGCCGAAAAACATGCGGCGAAAGATACTTATTTGCCGGGTGATAGCCGAAGTCCTTCATCCTATCCGCGTCTTCGCGTAGTTGCATCACAAACAGATAATCCTCGTTTTGCAGCGGTTTTACTGCCTCTTGATTCCAAGACCGTTTCACCAACAGTCACTTTCTCAAGGGATGACAAAAAAGCGGCAACAGTCGTTATAAGCTGGCCGGATGGACATCGGGAAATTATTTGCTGTCCGTTTGAAGATCGTCTGGAGCCAACCATTCAGTTTGAATTACCAAAACCCAGAACGCAACCGGAGATACTGACGTCTGTTCATCCCGGGAAAATCGGCGGTCGGCCTTTCTGGAATAAATATGCCTTCACTTTTACCTATGTGCCGTCATTTGACTTTTCTGTTATTTCGGGAGCAGCGTCTTATCATTTTGCTGCGACCGCAAGTAATGGCTGCATCTACCGTTTTATTGCGGATACGCCGGATGCCCTGTTAAGCCCGATCTGGCTTGATTTGCCGTCCGGGCCGGTGGACATGAAGGTTGTCGCTGTGGATGCCAATGGCACAGTGATTGGAACATCCGGCCAGCGTTCATTTCACAAAGGCACACCGTATGCCGGTCCATACAGACATGAAAACTACGATTATTCGGATAGCGCAAAAATGGCATTAAAAAAGCTTTTTGAGTTGGATTATATTAATAATTGGCGGGTCACCGGACAGCCTGACCCGAATTATTACAATCCGGCTGTTGGTTATCAATACGCCGCTAAGATTATCGGTGCGGTTATTCAAGGGGCCGTTCTGTATTCCAACATCGAGCCTCGTCCCAGCGATGCAGATGAGATATTGAAAATCGGTTGCTGTGCTGCGGACTATCTGTTGACACGACACTTTCCAGAAGGTTATGTACTGGCACATTTTCCTCCGACTTATGACAAAATGGAGACTCGCGGCCACATGAATGTCAAAAATGTCATGCCTATGGACGGAGTGGCTGTCGGTTGTGCGTATCTGGGACTTTTTGAAAAGACCAGAAATAAAAAATATTTTAATGCTGCCGAGCAAATTGCTGATGGTTTCAAACGACTTCAGCTTGAAAACGGAACCTGGTATCTGATGGTTGAGGCTGAAACCGGAAAACCTGTCTATCCCAATTTTGTCAATCCTCAGGAAATTATTGATTATCTTGAACTTTTTATCGCCGGATACGGCCGTACGGATTTCCAACCGGTAGTGGATAAGGCACTGAAGTGGACATTTGACAACCCGCTCAAGACGTTCAACTGGCAGAATCAATTTGAAGACAGCGTACCGACAGATGCATACAAAAACCTGACACATTTGCAAGCCTGCGGATTGGCAAAATATTTGTTCAAAAAAGCCAAGGATTACCCGGAATATATAACGATGGCCAAAGAATTGCTTCGCTACGTTGAAGACCAGTTTGTTGTATGGGATAACCCGCCGTTGTTTCCACCCAGGACAGAGGCACACTGGCCCGCTGAATACTATGCAACCGATAAATGGCTTTTACCCTGTGTGTGTGAGCAGTATGGATTTTGGCAGCCGGTCGGCGGATCATCTGCGATCTTGATTTCAGCTTATCAGCAGGCGTGGAGTGTGACCGGGGAACATATTTATTTGTCCAAAGCTGAAGATTTGGCCGATACCATTGTTTATGCACAGCAGCATTACCATCGCGGCCAGTTTCTGACCTATCTGACGACGATAGAACGTGACTTCTGGATTAATTGTGCGGTAGGTACGGCCAGAACGATGCTTGAATTAGATGCCTCTGTCTCAAAAAAATCCAAGATTGAATGATGAATTCGATTATCGAATCACAAGAAAGATAAAAGATGAATAAAAACTTTCCTTTTGCGATAATCTTTATGGTCTTGATATTTATCGCAGACATATCACGTCTGTACGGAGAACCATCTACAAACATGGAAATCTTCAGAAGGAAAGATTTTCTTGAAGTCGGTGCTTTTGCAAGAGTATTTACATGTGACCCAAACATGAAAAGCGGACCGGCAACCGACAGGCTCAAACCGACTCCCAAAGAAGTATTGGTGATGGATGAGTACCTTTTTCCCAATACAGACGAAAATTATAAAGTTCCCACAGGGGCGACAGATAAGTGCAGTATTGGGCTCAGATGGCTTGAACCTCGCAGTGTCAGGAAGATGAGCATTGAATTTTCCGAGGATTCCATATTGCCGGATGTCAGGGCTGCTAAGGTTCAGTGGTGGGTAGGAGAATCGGCCTGGCAGGGGTGGTGGGGGTATGATCCGACAAGTCCTCTTAAAGTATTGATGGGGTCATCGTTCTCGAATGAACCGGGAGGATGGAAGGAGTTGACCGGACACATTACGACAAAAGGCCGAATCTGGTCATTCGAGGTCAGCACCGAAGACATCAATGCCTCACGAAGGGAATTTAAGGATCGAGGTGTTGAAAAAATAAGGTGGGTTTTCGATAAGGTGGATGCACCTGTCTTTGTAAGGAGACCCAAAGCATTCACTGCTTCTTCGACGGATATTGCGGAGGTCGAATTTCGTTTGGAGGCTCCAATAAGCAACCAATTCGGCAGGATAACAATGTATAATGGTACACTGCTTCAGGAAACTGACGATCGGGAAGTCTATTCCCGCGACTGGGAACTGGACAAGCCGTTGACGTCGAAAGTACGGTATGCCAAAGATATCGAGTATCTTGCGGACAAGACTAGTATTAGAATTCAATTTGAAGATCGGATGGTGACGATAGCGGTAGCCGATATCCTTGAGAAGGGGCCTGTTTATTTTGCTCAATGTGGTTTAGTTGCTCTAAAAAAAGGCAGCAAATTCTCTCATGAGGAGTATAAGGCTCGGATGGCCGAAAACAAGCCGATACTCGACAGGGTTCGAAATATGCCGGACCAGAGTTTTGAGCAAGCGTGGGAGAATGTTCATCGCAAAAAATGGGACAATTCTCCAATGATGCTGTCTTTGGCCTGTGATAATGTCAAGTATATTGTCCATCCCGATGGCCGGATTGTTGTCCCTAATTCGGATTATAGACGCCAATATACGGATCATAGCTTTTACATTTTGCCCGCATATGGGTCAGGTCAGAATTTAACTCATTTTCGGAATCTTTATGAAGATTGGATGCCGATTCCGGTACAGGGATATAAAGAAAATAATGTTGTCTATTCCCAGCGTTCTTTTGTGGCTCCAACGGATAGAATGCGCCCCAATAAACTGGACTGGCTGAAGGCAGAGCCTCTTTTTGTATCTGAATTTACGATAGAAAATACGGCCGCCAAAAACACAAAAGCCAAACTTCTGCTGGAAATTATGGCCAAAACCGATACGCCGGCTGATTTGCAATTTGTTGACAAGGGTGTCGTTGTTTTGGTCAATGATAAAGTGACAGGTTATATCGAGACCTCCAGTATTTGTCATTTGCAGGTCATGCTGGGGAAAAAAGGGCTGGTTGTTCAGGGACAATTGCCGGCGGGTTCCAAAGAACAACTCAATGTCTATCTGCCGGGTTGGGCTGCAACTCTTGAGCAGGTGCGGGCACTGCCTTCTTCTGGCAGTTTGTTGACTGACACGCAGGACTACTGGAAGAATATTTTGTCTGTTTCAACGGCTATTGAAATACCCAGCAATTTTCTGAAAAACATAATCCTTGCTTCGCAGGTTCATTGTTTTATTGCGGCCAGAAACAAAAATGACGGATCCGGCATTGTTCCATGGATTTCAGCGGATATTTACGGTCCCCTCGAGAGCGAAAGTCAGCCGATTATCATTGGAATGGATATGATGGGGCAGGAAGAATTTGCACGGGGATGCCATCAGTTTTATCTGGATAAATATGTTCCTGAAGGCTACATGACCACCGGCTATACTTTGATGGGAACCGCTCAGCATTTAATTGCGCTGGGCGAACACTATCAACTGAACCGAAATAAACAGTGGATGAAAAATGTCCGGCCGACAATGATAAAGGCATCGGAATGGATCATAGAACAAATTGATAACAATAAGAATCTTTACTCGAATGGCGAAAAACCATACGATTACGGTCTGTTCCCTCCGTCGCTTTATGCGGATTGGAGCAGGTTTGCCTATCACACATATTTAAATGCGTTTTATTACGGGGGGCTGAAAGAGGCTGTTGCGGCGTTGTATGAAGCCGATGACCCGCGTGCGTCAATGATGCTTGAAAAAGCGGAACAGTATAGAAATGATTTCATACGGGCTTATAAATGGACGCAGGAGAGGTGTCCGCTTCTGCGGCAGTCCGATGGGAACTGGAAGTATAGTCATCCGGCAATGATTGGATGTCTGGGGTTGGTTGGTGACGTTTATAAGGGTGAAGATGCTGACAGGGCTTGGGCAAAAGATGGGGGAAAAGTGCCATTGATGTTTGCGACAAGTTTGATGTCGCCTGATACAGAAAGGCAGGAAGCGATTGACGAGGCCGGAAATCAGGAAGATGTTGTCTTTCTTAAGGCAGGCTTAGGGGCTTACAGTGTTGAGGAGATTCAGAACAACTGGTTCAATCTCGGAGGATTTGACAAATGTCAACCGTATTATTCAAGGCTTTGTGAAACCTATGCGCTGTTGGATGAACGCAAACCCTTTATTCGGGCATATTTTAATCCGATCGGCTCATTGGTGGACAGTGAGGTTCTTTCATTTTGGGAACATTGCAACGGATTGGGCGGATGGAATAAAACGCACGAGACCGGTCGGTTTCTTGAGCAGACTCGTTTGATGTTGTTGACGGAGCGGGGTAATGACTTGTGGCTTGCGCCGTTTGTAACTTCGCACTGGATGCAGGATGGGATGATGGTTTCCGTCCGGCAGGCTCCGACGCGTTTTGGTACGGTTGCTTATACAATTACGTCTCATATAAATGACGGATATATTGAGGCGAAAATAACACCTCCGATAAGAAATGCGCCTGACTCTATTGTTGTCCGTTTACGTCATCCACATGAAAAGAAGATACAATCTGTGACTGTCGATGGAAAAGAATATAATAATTTTGATTCGGAAAAAGAGACCGTTACAATTACGTCATGGTCAGGCACAATTTCAGTCAGGGCCGTGTACTAGATAGCTCTTTTATGGTAAAGAAAGTCGTTGTTTTGAAAAAATTATATTGAGGCATAAGATGGTTATTATAAAAAAACTGATAGTGTTGACGTTAGTGCTGATGATCTGCGGGGAACTGCGGGCAAAAGAGCATCCATTTTTATTTACGACCCGTGCGGATATCGAGCGGGCAAAAGCTGCGGTTAAGACTGATCCGGTCTTTGCCGAAATCGCTGCCGATTTGGTTCGTCGTACTCAGAAATCTGACATATCCGAATTGCCCAGTCTGGATTTTAAATGGTATGAAAAGAAACCCCTTGATATTAATTTGTATACTTACCATAAGCCGCTTCCCTGGGCGACATTAGCCAGAGATTGTGCCCGGGCTAGTGTCTTTGAGCCGTCGTTGGCGGCAAAGGTTAGAGAAATTTTGCTGCATCTGAGCCATTTCGAGTTTGGCCCGATGTGCGAAAATGCCGCCTTAAATCATGCACGTGTGGCAGCTCTTGCGTTGGATGCTTACGATATCATTTATGATACTCTTAGCGATGCTGACAGGGCTAGCATGGATGGTTATTTCAAACGGCTTACAGATGCTGTGATGAAAGCAAACGATTATTGGGTTGCCAACACTCCCGGCGGCATACCTGTCAATAACCATGTTTGCTGGCACAACCTGTGCATTGGTATGTATGGTCTGTTTTATGATAAACATGAGTTAGTTAACCGTTCCCTGTACGGCCCGCGAGGCATGGAGTTTATGATGAGCTTCGGCTTCCGGGACAGTGGTCTGTGGGGTGAAGCATCCCTGATGTACCACTTTGTTGCCTTATTCCCGATTTTGCAAATGGCCGAAATACTTGAAAATGCAGGTTATCCTGTCAGCCTGTACGCTCCCACCGCTGATGGCCGCGATTTGAAACAGGTCTATGACTCATTTTTCCAACTGGTAATGCCCGATATGTATTTTCCCAGAATAGGGGACACCTATGGCAAAAAACAGAAGTTTACTGCCGAGGCGGCTTACGAGATTTTATACAGCCGATTCAATGACCCGAGGTATGCCTGGCTGATTAACAAAATGGAAAAACGTGACTCCAGTGCGCTTTTTTATGGCAAAAAAACAATTCCCAAAGTCAACCCGCCAAGCATGCGGTCAGTTCTGTTTCCGGAACAGGGATATGCTTTCTTGCGTACTTGTGAGGGTACCGATTACTGGAATGGAAACGGCTGGACGCTGATGGCCGGTTATTCGGATGTTTATGTTCATAGACATCTGGATAAACTGGCGATTATTCTATTTGGTGACGGTCATCTTTGGCTGGCCGACCAGGGGCAGCAGTTTATCGGTAAAGGTATGGTTTGGGATGTGGTAAAAGGACTGAATCGCCATACCGTTAGCCACAATACGGTGATGGTAGACGATAAGTCTCAGAATGATTTGTCCCGAAAACTGGATCTGGTGGAATTCCAATCACTACCGTCACTCAAACGTGTCACAATGGCTGACTACAACAGTCAACTGTATCCCGGTGTGACGCAAATGAGAACCTGCATTGCTACGGAAAAATATGTGATTGACGTTTTTCAGATTTCCTCAAAGAATATACATAAGTATAGTTGGGTATCAAATGTTGCCGGACAATCGAATACTTGTTCGGTAAGTGATTTTGGGAGCGCCGATTTTCCAAAGAGTATGCCCTGGATATATCTAAAGAATGCTCAACGAAGTCGACAATCTGTAACCTGCTACAACGAAACATTTAGTTCCGACCAAAAACGATTTGCAATAGATGTGTCGGTCAATCCGGCAGGGCATGTTATACACAGTGACTATTGTCTGGATGACAGCAAAACGCCGGGCACCCAGCCGAGTCGAATAATTGAGGTGAACGACAAAACAGCCGTCTTCGTTGCGGTGTATCGTACTAAGGATGTTGAACTGCCTGTACAGATTGAAATAAGACAAGCGGTGATGAATAGCTTGATCTGCGAATTAACAATAGGCACACAAATATACAAACATCGCCTGCCGGCCCTTTTTTAGGGCATGAAACATGGGACAGGTGATATGCCTGGAGATACATTTAGAAAAAAATTCCAAAAGTATTATTGCTTTTGGAAACAATTGATTGATGAGTTAAGGCATGAGTCAGAGCTTTTGTCAGAAGCAGGGATACAAAAATGAAGTTAGTTTACGATAAACAGTCATCGATAAAAAATATAAAACATCATTGCGAAATTGAGATGTCTGCTTTCTTTTGTACGCCTTCGGAATATCGCCCAATTATCTTTTGGAATTGGAACGAAGTGATGGAGTTGGAAGAAACACGCCGCCAATTAAAATTGATGAAAGCAGCCGGTTTGGGCGAAGTTAACGATTATATGACAGCGGCTGAACATTTGTTTATAACCATTAAGGATGTTTTGCTATGAAAGTAATCGACCGTAGAACTTTTTTGCAAAAAAGCTTAATTGCAGGTGTGATCGGGGCATGCTGTTCTCAGAAAGTCTTGTCAGATAATATCGAACTTAATAATAATAAAGAGTTTGATATAGTTATTAAAAACGGGATGGTTGTTGATGGCAGCGGTGGAAAACCCTTCATTGCTGATATTGCCATCAAAGGCGATAAAATCTATGAAATTGCTTCAAATATTCCGATATCAGCCGGCAAAAAAGTAATCGAGGCAAAGGGGCTTATTGTTTGTCCCGGATTTATCGATGTTCATACACATTCATCAGGCGGCGGCATATCTTATAACTATATCTATCAGGGTGTAACTACAGAGATAGGCGGCAATTGCGGAAAAACATCTGTGCCGAATGGAACATCAACGATTGCCGATCAACTCCTTTCGTTTGAAAAACAGGCAAACCTGACGAACTTTGGTACACTGGCAGGCCATTCGCCGATACGTAGCCTGGCTATGGGACTGGCGGATAGAAAGCCGACAGCGGATGAATTGAAGGTGATGAAAAAATGGGTGGCTCAATCTCTCGAACAGGGGGCTTTCGGTTTATCAAGCGGGCTTGCGTATGTGCCGGGCTTTTTTTCCGATGCGGATGAAATGGCTGAACTTTGCAAAGTTGTCAAACAATATGATGCCATCTATACGACACATATGCGTAACGAGAGTTTAGGCGTTCTCGATTCCATAGATGAAACATTGCAGGTTGCAAAGGTATCCGGCGTAAGAGTTGAAATATCTCATTTGAAAATGTCAAGGGCTAAAGCGTGGTCTTTAGCCGATGAGGCTCTGCTAAAAATCGAAGGAGCAAAGAAAAGCGGTATTGATATTGCATGTGATGTTTATCCTTATACCGCCTGGAATACTTTCCTGACAGTTATGTTTCCCAAGTGGTCGCGAGAGGGAGACCAGGAGTTGCTTGGTCAGTGCCCAAATCTGCTTCGACGCCTTAATGATGCAAGTCTTGATGCAAAAATACGGGATGGCGTATCGCAGGAAATCGAATCCATGGGCGGATGTCAAAATCTTTTAATCAATGGTAAAAGCGTGGCACAAATGGCACAAGAGCAAAATACTACGCCTTATGATATTATGAAACAGGTTGTCATAGAATCGAATGCAGGCGCCGGGGTGATCGGTATCAGCATGACAGAGGAAAACATTGAGAAGATTGTAGCATTTCCATTGACTATGATAGCTTCTGATGGATGGGGACAGGGTCCCGTTGGAGTTAGCTCTGCGCATCCACGCAACTATGGCTCGTTTCCCAGAGTGATTGGTAATTATGCCCGTGAGAAAGACATAATATCATTGCCGCAGGCTATAAAAAAAATGACTTCCCAACCGGCTGAACATTTCCAGATCAAAGACCGCGGCGTTTTAGAAAAAGGCAAGTTTGCCGACATAACGATATTCAACTACAGAGATATTAAAGATACTGCCACTTTTGCAATGGGAAATCAAAAGCCTGTGGGTATTGAATATGTTCTGGTAAATGGGAAAGTGGCCGTAGAAAATGGAACGCTCACCGGTGTAACAGCCGGCAGAATATTAAGAAAAGTTTAGTTTTGTAATGGCATTTCGATTTGCCATTTTTTACGTACAGTAGAAAATCAAAGCTGAAAATTGAGAATGGAATCCAATAAATAAATTTCTAAAATCCAGGAAAGCTATAAAAAATGGAAAATATTCATCAGACAACATTAGTTCAAAAGTCATCCGTTTTGATGCTCGTGATATTGGGAGTAAGCTTTTGCGTCGCGGAAGATGTTGAATCTGCGAAACGGGATGTTGCCGCGTCCATTGATACAAAAACGGACTTTTATTCTGGAATAGCCAGACAAATATGGAATTGGGCTGAACTTGCGTTCCTTGAAGAGAAAAGCTCCGCTCTTTTACAGAAGACGCTCAAGGACGAAGGTTTTGAAATTAAAGCAGGAATTGGCGGTATGCCTACCGCTTTTGTTGCCAGTTATGGCAGCGGAAAACCAGTTATTGGTATTCTTGCTGAATTCGATGCTTTGCCGGGGATGTCTCAAAAGGTTTCGACTAAACAGGAATCTTTGGTTGAAGGTGGGAATGGACATGGATGCGGTCATAATCTCTTCGGCTCTGGTTCTACGGCGTCGGCGATAGCTGTGAAACAATGGCTTGTTAAATCCGGCACTAAGGGCACAGTAAGGCTATATGGCTGTCCCGCCGAGGAGGCCGGTGGCGGTAAAAGATTTATGGTTGAGGCTGGTGTTTTTGATGATGCAGATTCTATTTTGCACTGGCATCCGTATGATAGAAATGATGCCAGCCCTTACACTACTTTAGCAATGTCGACAGCAAGGTTTAAGTTCCATGGCAAGAGTGCTCATGCAGCAGGCTTTCCGGAATTGGGCAGGTCTGCTCTTGATGGTGTTGAAGCAATGGATTATATGGTCAATCTGATGCGTGAGCACATTCCGCAGGAATCCAGAATTCATTATGTAATAACCGATGGCGGCAAAGCTCCTAATGTTGTGCCCGAATATGCTGAAGTTTATTATTTCATCCGACATCCTGATTTGAAAACTAAGGATGAACTTTGCGATAGGGTTGCAGCCGCAGCTGAGGGCGCAGCAATAGGGACCGGGACAAAGGTTGAATATGAAATAATCAGCGGCTGTCCGAGTATCCTGATTAATGATACACTTTCGGGCATAGTCGATAAAAATCTGAGAATTGTAGGCGGTGTTGAATATACCGCAGAAGAAGAAAAATTTGCGAAAAAAATTCATGAAACATTAGGCGCAAATGCTCTTGAGATGGGGGCTGAGAAAGTTATAGAGCCTTACGAACATAAAAAAAGTCCATGTTCGACTGATGTGGGATATGTAAGTATGGTTGCTCCTACTGCCCAGCTTGTTACTGCTACGTGGGTTTGCGGTACGCCGGCTCATACATGGCAGGCGGTTTCACTGAACGCGACAAGTATTGCTGAAAAAGGTATGCTCAATGCTGCTAAGACAATGGCATTTACGGCGATTGACCTTTATTTAAATCCGAAGATTATCAAGAAAGCAAAGGAAGAATTTATGCAGAAGCGGGGGACAGATGAGATTTATCGGCCGGCAACTAAATTGAAACCACAGCTTGATATGTATAAAGCAAAGGAACAAAAATGATACAATTAGCAATGAAATATCTAAATCGCTGCAGCATCGCAGCGTTGATCATAACAGTGTGTGTTTTATTGGGAGTCATAGCCGTAAATGCTATGGACGTGAGTTGTACAGCGATACGTGGGTAGCGACAGATGATTTGGGACGCAAATTACCAGGCTATGATGAATGCGGACCTGCTCGAACCGGCAAAATTGAATATACTGTCAAATTGCCAAAAGTATCTTTACTGTCTGATCAACGCTTTTATATCTCTTTGGAGAAGCTAAATGCCGCATGAGTCAGAGCTTTTGTCAGAAGCAGGGATACAAAAATGAAGTTGGTTTACGATAAACAGTCATCGAAAAAAAATATAAAATATCATTGCGAAATTGATATGTCTGCTTTCTTTTGTCCGTCTTCGGAATATCGCCCAATTATCTTCTGGAGTTGGAACGAAGTGATGGAGTTGGAAGAAATACGCCGCCAGTTAAAATTGATGAAAGCAGCCGGATTGGGCGGAGGCTTTATTCATTCCCGCGTTGGTTTGCTAACTGAATATCTAAGCGAGAAATGGTTTGAAGCTGTAAAAGTGACGATTGAAGAATCAAAAAAAATTGGCTTTAAAGTGTATCTTTACGATGAAGACAAATGGCCGAGCGGTTTTGCAGGCGGTGCGGTTCCATTGGCCGATGAGAAATACCGGATGAAAGCGCTGATTGCTCGACCAGTTAGTAAAAAAGTTCCTGATGACTATAAGCCCGTCGGTTCCCCACATTCGGGCATTCAGGTTTACCAGTGGATTTCATCTCTTGGGTATGATTGGTTCAACGGAGCCTGCTATAGTGATCTGATGAGCCGTGATGCAATGAAGTACTTTATTGAGCAATCGTATCAATCTTATTATGACCGCTTTGCCGATTGTTATGGCGATGATATAATTTTGGAATTCACTGATGAGCCGTGTACGATTTTTCGCGGGCGTCTGCCTGAAGGTGCGGTGTCATATTCCAACGATTTGCCAGAAGCATTTCTAAAACTGCATGGTTACGATGTTTACGAGCATCTTTATAAGCTGTTTATCAAATCACAAGGCGATGAGCAATTTCGCATCCAATACTTTCGGGCCATTAATTATTTGTTTGAAAATAACTTTTCCAAACAGATTTCCAATTGGTGTGAGTCACACAATATAGGCCTGACCGGCCATTATATGCTGGAAACTGAAATGTATGGTCAGCAGCTTTGGGGAACCAAGGTGATGGCCAACTATCGGCATCAGCATCAGCCGGGCATCGACCATTTGGGCCGACAGATTGATGAGATCATATCGGGCAAGCAATGCCAAAGTGTTGTCAATCAATTCGGCAAAAAACGAATGATGAGTGAATTGTATGGTTGCAGCGGGCAGGGCGTTTCGTTTGAGGACCGCCTGTGGATGGCAACCCAGCAAATTCAATTGGGTGTTAATTTTCTAAATCCGCATCTTTCGCTATATACTATGAGCGGCTGTCGCAAACGTGATTTCCCGCCAAATCTGTTCTATCAGCAGCCATGGTGGCCGGCTAATTCGGCAGTTGATACGCCACTATCACGAATGTGTTACGCTATGAGTCATGGGACTTTCTTGGCAGATACACTGGTTATCCATCCGCAGGAATCAACCTTTGCTTTGTGGCAAAACCGATTTGAAAACTGCAATGATATACTTCATAGCAATAATCTTTCGTGGGATACCGAGCCCACCGAAAAGGGCGTTAAGGAAAAAATCGAAGCACTGGATAAATCATTCAAAGAGTTAATGCTTGCGCTTCTGAATAATCAGGTACAATACGATTTAGGTGACGAAACGCTGATAGCACAGGAATCATCAATACAATTTAAAAACGGCAGTGCGATTTTCAGCATCGGTCAAATGAATTATAAAAATATAATTCTGCCATCTATGCATACGATATCTAAACAGACACTCAGTCGTTTGAAAGAATTTCAAAAAAGTGGTGGTCATATTTATCGGTGCGGTGACGGGCCTTTTGTACTTGAGGGTGAAAAATCTGACGATTTGGAAGCATTTTTAAAGGTACTGCCGAACTGTGATTTTATCGCGTTGACAGAACAGCTTAAGCAAACAAATCTTGTGCAAATTATGCCGAAAACTGGTAACTGTAACTATATCTGGGCACATTTGCGTACGTTAAATGATGGTGCCAGAATTTTACTTTTCTCCAATTTAACACGTAGTGAACGATTTGAGGGGCAAATTGCGATAGATGGTGCTTTCCAAGGAGTCTGGCTGCTCGATCACTGGACAGGACAAAAAGTATCAGTAGATTTTGATTGTGCTGATGGTAAAACAATTCTTGATCTTTCACTTGAGCCTGTGGAAAGCCGTTTGCTGATGTTTGATGCCGAACAGCCAGAACATGGAGTTCTGTTAGAGAAATCGAAAACTGAAAAAACTATCGAGTTGTATTCATCTGATTTTGTAGTCAAACGCCTTGATGATAACGCCATCACTCTTGACACTGCCAAATGGTCTCTTGGCAATGAGTCCCTGAATGATACCGCGTTGCCTTTGACGGTCATTCAAGAAATGCTCAATGAACGGCGTTATACAGGTGGTTTAGTTTTGGAATATCAGTTTAATATTAAGGGATTGTCCAAAGGCAAAAACGTTCGATTAGTGCTGGAGCATCCCGAATATTATAAGATTACAGTCAATGGTAAAGAATGTCGCTATGAAGGGCTTGAGCACTGGCTTGATATTCGTTTTATGCCAATAGACATCGGTGACAAAACTATTGAAGGTATTAATACCGTACGCCTTGAATGTACCAAATTTAGCTATGGTGATAAAGCCAATGTCCACGACACGATTGCACGATACGGCACTGAAATTGAATCGGTCTATATTGTTGGTGATTTTGCAGTGTTGGGTAAATTTACTCAACCGGTTTATGATAAAATTTATTGGGATCGCTGGAAATTAAATCCAGACCTGCTTGCATTGAAGGGCGATACGGCCGTTATTTCTGATACTATGTCGCTGACAGTTAATCGTTTGGCAGAATCTGGCATGCCGTTCTACGCCGGCAAAATTGAGTATACTGTCAAATTGCCAAAAGTATCCTTACTGCCTGAACAACGCCTTTATATCTCTTTGGAGAAGTTAAATGCCGCATGTGTGGAGATTTTTGTGGATAATACCGTTATTGGCAGAATTGTAACTCGTCCTTATCAGATGGATATTACAGAAGCTTATAATGCCGGCAAACAATTGAAAATTGTATTGTATTCAACGCTCCGCAATTTGCTCGGGCCGCATCATCATTCCGATGGCGAAGTTATTTGGGCTAGTCCATTGTCATTTTTGCCGCAGCTCTCGCAAGGTCAAACATGGAGTAAATTGGTTCAGTCATGGCAGGATACTAAAAAATCACCTTCCGATTGGCATGATGACTATTCTCTTACCAATTTTGGAAATCTCGGAACGATTTCATTAGCTATAAAAATTTGAGCTATATGACGCCGGGAAACTAAAATAAAATGGTAAGTTAACACTATCAAATCAGGAAGAATATTAAGAAAAGTTTAGAAAAGCTGTTTTTTAGTTATGATGGTATTATCAACTATTGGCGCGAATAATATAGGTCGAGGATTTTCGCCTCACCCGCATTAGGATTAAGCAGAATAACATCAAGGAATTTCATGGCAGGATATTATAAATGGTTTTGAGAAGAAATACTATTGATACTATTTGCCGTGATGGAAAAAATAATAAGATTGAGATTCTATATGATCTTAATGGACAGTGGAAAGATGTTGAGTTTAAAAATATAAAGCTCGCGAATGGATTGATCGTTTCTGCAAAAGTTTGTGAAGGGCAGATAAATTATCTGCAAATCAGAAATACGTCACAGGAAAATATTACAACAGTTATCGATGTAAATCCAATATATAAAAATATAAAAAAACAGACCGTCTGCATTGCAGGTCTTAGCACGATAACATTGAAATAATTCTATCTGACTACGCCCAGTGCAAATATTTGTAGCTCATTTAAATCATGCTTTCATTATACCGTTTAATTCTTGAAAGATCAGGCAGTTATGTTAAATTTTGCCGATGGAAACCACGGTTGATATGAAAATCCTCGAGTCGATACCTCGTACTGAGTGCCAAATGACAGATCATTTCTGTCAGTAAATGACCAGACACGTCTGAAGATGCCAGCAGTAACTGCAAGGTTTACTGCAAGCGCAGATACAACACGTGACAACCTTTTAAGCAACAAAGGGTTATATCTATACCCATACAGCTTCCCAAGCTGAAAGTCGAGAGTTCGAATCTCTTCGCCCGCTTTATGACTGAGAATGACAATACATGCCAATGGTTGTCTAACCTTGTCACGTTCAAAGGCTTACGACGGTCAGGCCGAACTTCTTAGGCATCTCTTTTTACCACAAATTGACAGCAAATGCCAGCAAAAGTCTCAAGCGGTACGTTTTAACTGCAAGGATTACTGCAAGCGCGGATTGCCGCCACGTTTGGCGACGTTCGATTGGGGCTTGGGTAGGGATCATTCTTGGTTCTTGAAGTTTCTTTGAAACGTGTGGCAACGTGTGCGATTGTGGGATATCCCGTTTCCCCGTTCGCAATAGAAATGGACCACTTGTCGAAATAGGTAAATTACCCAGCATCTGATGATAGAAAGATTGGAATACAACAATTTGAGTTTTTCTTTGGCAATAAATGGATTTATACGCATTTGTTTTTATCACCTGCACTTCCAGGATGCATTACAACAACTCCATAATTAGGTATTGAGCCATAAACCCAATCTTGGACTAGTTGTATGAAGTTATTTCCATCAGCGATAGTTTTAAAACCTGTTGAATTACCGAGAACGAGGCTATTGCAGACGGGTGTGCTGTAGTAATCGCCTCCTGAAGTGTTCCAATTAATGCCATTTTTACGCTGATTCCAAGTTAAATACAGTTCATCCCATTCATTGGTTACTCTATAAATATTAACTATATAATTATTAGGGTCATCGTATTGTTTCCATGTTACATAAACTTTTAATTGTGCTGAATTAATAGTTGAGCCAGTTGGAATTCCAGATACATCAAAATGAAAAAAACCTCGTTTGTAATTACTTGTAGCTAAGTTAATGGTGTTTGTGTTTCCAAATGTAGTATCTCTATAACTGGTATCTCCGTAGTTGCCTGCGTCAGCATCTGTATAAAACGTTTGTATTTTGGCTTGCGAGATTGAACCGATCAATAAGATGCAAATGAAAAATTTATACATGTTCGTGTCTCCTGTCAAAAAGTTAATAAGTTCAATAGTGTAGTCCACAACTCTATTATTTGTAAAAACTTAATATTTTCAGAGAACTCTCTTTTGATTTTGCATAAAATAGATGTTGTTAAATTTATTGCATATAGCATGTCGGCATTGAGGGTGATTAACAAATGCAATTTTTATTAAAAATAATACTGGTATCATCGCATGCCAAGCTAAAATAAAAAAATATTACTAATGTTTGATGTTTTAGGCAAAAAAGCGTTGTTAATTTAAAAAAAGGTGGTAATGTATTAGGACTGGTATTATTTTTTTAACAAATGTGATGAGAATTCTAATGTTACAGTCAGGTTTGGTTTCAGTTTCTTTTAGACAGCTAAGGGTTGAAGAAATCATTCAACTTTGTGTTGATAATCATTTGAAAGCAATCGAATGGGGAGGGGATGTCCATGTTCCTCATGGTGATCTAAGTAAGGCTACATTAGTTTCAAAACTGACATTAAATGCCGGGTTAGACATAGCTGCTTATGGATCTTATTATAAAGTTGGGCATCCAGAGAGATTACCTTTTGAATCGGTTTTAGATACGGCTCAGGCCTTGAAAGCTCCGACTATTCGAGTTTGGGCAGGCGATAAAAGTCCAAATCATGCTGATGAAAGATATTTTAATCTGGTTGTCGAAGACGCCGGCCGTATTGCGGAATTGGCTGCAAAATTGAATATCGAGTTAGCATTTGAATATCACCGTTTGACTATGACTGAAAATGTGGAGTCTGCTATCAAATTACTAAGGTCGATTAATCGTTCCAATTTCAAAACGTATTGGCAGCCTCCAATTGGGCGTTTATTGGAAGCATGTTTAAGCGATTTGGATAAAATGTCCACTTATCTTTCTAACGTTCATGTTTTTTATTGGGATAAAAATGGGATTAAGTATCCCTTGGAAAATGGACAACTTTTTTGGACTCGATGTTTAGAACTGATTGCAAGAACAAACAAGAAGCATTTTGCATTGCTGGAATTTGTCCGTGATGACGACCCTAACAATCTTAAATCTGATGCATTGACTTTGCACAAAATTATATCAAGCTGTATCTGATATTGAATTGATTTGATAAATCTATTGAGAGTAGGTTAATTCGATTTTGGTGTGAAAGATTATTAATAATAGAAAGGATTGGTGTATGCCGATAGTTCAAGATGAACGATTCCTATTAAATGACGATTGGCTTCTTCGACAAGAGCCATTGTATTCAGATGCTTCGAGTTATTTTCAAATCAAGAACAAAACTCAAGGGTGGATGGCGTGTTCCTTACCAACAGATGTGTATCAGGTTTTAATTTCAAAAGATCAGATTCAAGAGCCTTTGGTTGGTCTCAACAGCTTTTCCTGTAAATGGATAGAAGATTGCACGTGGTGGTTTAAAAAAATATTTCGGATGCCTCAGGATTTTAGTAATGTAAACAGACTAAAGCTGGTGCTCAATAACTTGGATATGAATGCAGCAATTTTTTTCAATGATATTCTCATCGGTAAGCATGGAAGCGCCTTTTACCCATTTACATTTGATGTGACCAAGTATATAAAATTTAACAATAACAATTCTATATATATCTGCTTGACTTCGGGACTTGAGAGTGTTTCGGGCAAACAGCTCAGTGAATTAAAAACTCTCACCTGTACTGAAGAAATAAATGGCAGGCCTGAACGCGGAGATATTCGACGCCCTTATCTTAGAAAACCACAATATGTGTTTGGTTGGGATTGGTGTCCTCGCGTTAGTTCAGTTGCTATTGGTGGAGAGGCATATATTGAATCAACAGTTTGTGCCAAAATTAAAGATGTTTTTGTTCAGACCGTTAAGACTGAGTCTGAACAAATTGTACTGACATTTCGAATCACTTTGGACCTTTTAAAAGAATATTCTACAGTTCGAGCAGAAGTCAGTATTAAGCTTACAGATCCCGAATCAAATATACTTTCAAAAAGTCAGAAAGTGATGCTCCGACCAGGATTGAATTATATTGATTTACAAATACCGGTAGAAAACCCATTGTTTTGGTGGCCAAATGGAATGGGCTTGCAAAGTTTGTATACCATTGAAGCTCATGCAAGTTCAGAAGATTTTGCGGTTGCATATCCCGCTTTTAAATATGGTATTAGGTCCATAGTATTCGATAATGACGAATTCTGCTTTAAAGTCAACGGCAACAAAATTTTCTGTAAGGGAGCAAATTGGGTGCCGCCCGATGCTTTATACAGCCGTGTGACAAAGGAATCAATCGAGGAACTGTTAACGAACGCCAAAAACGCCAATTTCAACATGCTGCGGGTCTGGGGAGGTGGTGTTTACCCAGACGACTATTTCTATGATTGCTGTGACCGGCTGGGCATTTTACTATGGCACGATTTTATGTTTGCATGTGCTCCATATCCAGATCATGTCGGATCGTTTATGGATCACGTCAGTGCTGAGGCTGATTATCAGACACGAAGATTACGCAATCGGGCATGTATGGCCTTGTGGTGTGGTGGAAATGAATGCAGTTGGATGATATCAGAATTGTTGAAACCCCATTCTGATCGCGGATATGATATCATTAACTACCTCCTGCCGAAAGTTGTCAATGAAAATACAAACACGGCTTATTGGAATAATTCCCCTTTCGGTGGTTTGACTGCGAATGATGAAAACGTAGGAAACCATCATCTTTGGCATAATTGCATGATGCATCCTGATGTTGATGTCCGGATAAATCCGGATCAATACAAAAAATGTCGAGCTAAATTCATCACCGAATTTGGTTATATTGGAGCTCCAGTACTAGAAAGTGTTCTGGAATATTCAGGTAATAAAAATGTTTGTATTGATGATAAAATCTGGAAACACCACACCAATACATTTGAAAAAGAAACGGTGTTGGCTGGCATTAAAAAATATTATCATGAGCCAGAGAGCCTGGATGAATATATATTGTACAGCGGTTTGGTACAAGGCTTAATGTTACAAGGTGCATTGGAATCTTTTAGAATAAGGCAATCCTGCAATGGCGCATTATTCTGGATGTATAATGATTGCTGGGGTGAAGTAGGATGGTCCATCATCGATTATTTCAAAAGACGAAAACCATCTTGGTACTTTGTTAAACGAGCATTCGCTCCAGTTAAACTTGTAATTCAGCGATCAGAGGAAGCTATTTCAGTTACTTTCATAAATGATTCACCGACAAAGTTCAATGAATTGATTGAGATTGCATTTTTAGACTCAAATCAAAACATTAATACCATTCAAAAAGTTCCTGTCAATATTTCTCCTTTTGAACGGATTCAGATTTATCAAGCGCAACTTAATATGAAAACACAAAATATATTATTTGCGCGTAGCTTGAATCTCTCCCAAATTGAACCGGCGATTCACTTTATCAATGAGCCTCGCAATGTACACTTACCAAAAGCAGTTTTCAAAATGCACTTAATAAGTGAAGAATCCGGGAATTATACGCTAACAATCAGTAGTAATTCGTTTGCGCATGCTGTTGAATTGGAATTGCCGGCACAGGCTGTGCCATCTGATAATTATTTTGATCTTATTGCCAATACTGAAAAGGTTATTCAAGTCAAGATGAGCAGTATGCTTGATGTTAGAGATATAAAAGTTACTTCCTTTAACAATAGCTGAATCTATGCGGTGTGGTTGTTACCACTGAAACTAACTCTAATTATGTTAGGATGAGTTGGCCAGTGATTAGATCAAAAATAAATAGTTCTAAAAATGCTACGTACTGTATTACGTTTGATGATGGACGAATAGAGTTGTATGAAATTGGTAAACTTCTTAGTTCCGCCGGGATCCGAGCGACTTTTTATGTCATTCCCAGTTTAATTGGGGCAAGTGGATATATGGGGCTTTCACACTTGCACGATTTACATGAAAAAGGCCATTTGATTGCAAATCATGGATGAGCACATAAATTTTGGAGGAGGGAAACGTGCAGCTTTGAAGAAATCAAAAATGATATAGTCAGGGCATCTGAGTGGCTTTGTTCAAACGGGTTTGAAGAAGGTGCGCGTTATTGGGCTATAGCAGGAGGGACTAGTCAATATCAGCCTGATGGAATTAATTTAATTAATGACTTTGTTTATCAAATTCGATTGTCGCTTAGAAATGATGAAATAAAGGAGCGGGCGAATATTCTTTGTACGGATTATTTTGATGATGCCAATGGAAGCAGTCTTTGCCTTGAAAATGCAATCAGAAATAAGAAAGGAGCCATTAGTGGATTTCATTTTAGTGGAATAACTAATTTTGAAGCACATATAAAGTATGTTGTTTCTGTTGTTGGCAATGGAGATGTCGAGGTTTGTGTTATGAATGAAATATAATTTGAATTAGGTTGGAAAATAATGAGGCATTTATTTGGTCTTTGTATAGTTATATTTTTAGGTATTATTATGTTCTGTGAATCTGCAAAGAGCAATGTTGAAATTAATGAACCAGTTATGGCATATAAGATGGGGGTTCATTCTGCTGTTACTCCCGTCCCAGTTGCTGATGAGTGGTGGAAATCACGACATCAAAAAATTGTTGAACAAACCGGCAAACGAGCAGTTGATTTGATATTTGTTGGGGATTCTATCACGCAGTGTTGGGAAGAAGTGGGGAAAGAGGTATGGCAAAAATATTATGTTAAACGTAATTCTCTCAATTTGGGATTTAGCGGAGATCGGACGCAGCATGTGCTGTGGCGTTTGGAGCATGGCGAAATATCTAATATATCACCCAAATTGGCTGTTGTTTTGATTGGTACAAACAATTCGAATAAAAATGACTACACTCCGAAGCAAATTTCTGACGGTATTGTTGCAATATGTAAAAAACTACGTGAGGATTTGCTTGGCACTAAAATTTTGTTGATTTCTATATTACCTAGAGGTGAAAAGCCTTCGTTGCAGCGGGAAAAAAATATTGAGGCAAGTCGTCTTGCGTCGGTCATTGCAGATAACAAATGGATATATTATTTGGATTGTGGCGAAAATTTTTGGTTGGTGATGGTATAGTGGATAAAAATTTAATGCCAGATTACCTTCATCCAAATACGAAGGGCTATCAGGTCTTGGCAGAAGCTATGGAACAAACCATTGAAAAATTATGCAGATAAGACGTTCCTTGCATGAAATATGAAATAATAATTATAAAATGAAGGGAAATATGGATGATTTCTGTACAATTTAAAGACCGGCGAGTCGCGATTATTGCCATTTTGCTTTTACTATATGTTCAAATAACTTTATGTTACGCTAAAGAAATTACTACAAAGAGTGGGATTAGTATGGTGTATGTCACAGGGGGTGCATTTGTTATGGGTGATTCAAGTTTGAAAGATGCTCCACCTCATAACGTCGTATTGGGTTCTTTTTACATAGACAAATTTGAAGTTACTCAGGAAATGTACGAGAGCTTAATGGGTTCAAATCCTTCCAAGTGGAGCGGCAAGAAAAATCCGGTTGAATGTGTACGATGGAAACAGGCTATATTATATTGTAATGCTCGTTCCAAAAAAGAAGGATTGACGCCTTGTTATGATGCAAACGGCCGATGTGATTTTTCAGCAGATGGTTATCGTTTGCCAACAGAAGCTGAATGGGAATACGCATGTCAGGCGGGCAAATCGGGCAAATATTCATTTGGTAATAATGTAGAGGGATTGAAGGACTTTGGTTGGTATAAGGCAAATTCGGAGAAAAAACCTCATTCAACAGGGCTGAAGAAACCAAATTCTCTTGGCATTTTTGATATGCATGGTAATGTTTGGGAATGGTGCAATGATTACTATGACCCCAATTATTATAAAGACGCCAAACTGAATAACCCTTATGGTCCGGCAAAAGGTGTGAAGAGGGTTTTACGCGGCGGTAGTTGGAAAAATACTCCAGCAAGTTGCACATCAGCATATCGGCTTGCGGAAAATCCTGCATGTTCAGATATTTGTCTTGGGTATGATAACTATGGATTCCGCTGTGTGAGAAATACAGAGCAAAAAGCGGATCCTGTTAGCAGTAGTTCAAATCAGGAAGAAATAAAAAATGATTATATTTCTGTAAAAGCTTCTGCTGTGGATTCAAAAGCTGTGTTGTATTATAAATTACAGAATCAATGGATAGAGGCGGGGCAAATTCTACCTTTGGGGCTAAAGGTAGAGAATATTCAGGAATTAACCTTAAAAAAAAACGGCAATGGTTTAACTATTACTTATATTGCATCCAATGGGAAAGAGCATAATGTAACTATAATAGTTAAGAATGATTGTCCCGTCATAGAAGTTGTTACGGGTGATGGCGCAGCCGGTATTGCAATAAATGTAAAGCATACGTATGGAGTAATTCCGGATTTATTTGCAAATGATATGATTCTAAATTCAAAACTTATTAGTCAGGGAAAAGTCTGCCTTCCTAATGAATATGTTTACTGTAATTTTATAGATAATTGTAATGCTATTCTGACTTATATTTTATCCTCACGTAAACAGCAAATAGCGTTAAAAGTGGAAAATAATCAGTTTACGCAAACGGAAATTACTTGCGGGCCGGAAAGAAAAGTTTGGCTGGGGTTTTCTGTTGATAAGGATATATGGCACGTTGAGGATGTTAATAAATTCAATACATTGGAAGATAAGGAATTAGTTTGGCAGGTCCCTTTTTCGGCAAAGTGGTGTGCTAATTATGAACGCGATAATGGTATAAATGAAACGTTTGGATGTCTTTATAAAAATGAGACAGGCTATGATATATTTAGTTTGGCAATAATTAATCCTGAAAGCCGCTCGGTTTGGATGTCCACACGAAGCATTTTCATATATCCGTTTTTGGTTGAAAATCAAAAAGCTTATGTTCGTATACCTACCTTTCCGGGGCACGAAGAAATTTTGTATAAGTCAAATGGTTCTATGCTTATATATCCAATTGTGACTGATGCAAAGACTCCTAAAGACAGGTATATGCCATTGGATTTGATGCGTTTGGCCTCGAAAGACGTTTCAGAGAGCAATTTGTATGACATATATCATGTAAAGATCAATCCCAAGGCCAAGTATCCTTCAACGTGTGAAGTAACGGATAAAGTCGAAAATATTTTTGATGATCACGAGGAGAAAGCCAAGCGAGACGAAATATGCAGCAGTATTAAATCTATGGATGAATTTGTAAAAGGTATTCGTGAGAGGGTCGAGGAATATAGAACCTGGTGTAAATCTATGGAAGTATTTTGCCGACAGCAAGCCCAAGCTCATGCAGAAGTCAATGATATCTCGTTAGAGGTAATCAGCCAAATGTCTAATATTGAAACCAGATACAATGAGTCGCTGTCAGATATGCAAAATCCTGAGCAGGAACGGGTACTCTCTGCAGCCATTGTGCAGGTAATAGATAGTAATGCGAGTGATAAGCTGGAACAGGTTCAGGAACTATGTAGAAAAATACGTACTATTGGCGGTGCTCAGGACAAATTAATCGGATATTGCAGGCAGATTCTTATGGAGATAAGACAAAGTGCTGGGAATCGTATGCTGCTAGAGAATCAAGGTGTTCGTCGCGAATTTCTTCAGACAATCAGGCAGCGTATAAATGAGTTTACTTGTCAGACTTTTTATCATGAATCAGGTGTAGAAGCGACACGAAGATAAATCAGGGATTTATCAGGAAGGTAGTATATGACTTTTCAAAATCTTACTTTTTTAGCATTCTTTGCTGTGTTTTATATTGTATATCTTGGGCTTTATCAGACCAAATTGTACATCTATTGGTTATTAATAGGCAGTTGTGTTTTTTACGGATGGTGGAATCCTCTTTTTCTGTTATTGATTTTTCTGACAATAACAGTTGACTATTTTGCTGTTTTTGCAATGGTCAGAACCAAAAGAAAGAAATCGTGGTTAATTTTAAGCATTATCTATAATATTGGTATGCTCGGCTTTTTTAAATATGGCGGCTTTGTAATTGAAAATGTAAACAAAGTCCTGG
>Ga0154577_1141_pt2 | contig 24698 bp, 20 predicted proteins | sample RifGroF2_FD_116006 | JGI IMG/M metagenome (GOLD analysis project Ga0154577, IMG submission 116006) | Planctomycetes bacterium GWF2_42_9
CACCGCGGATAATTTCCGACATTCATCTCGATTATTTCAAAGCGGGCAGTGAAGCCGTATATACGAATACGTTCGGCGCAAACGAGATTACTCTGGCCAGACATAATCTTGCTGAAAAAACAGAAGCGATTAACGCAGCGGGTGTGAAAGCAGCGAAAGAAGCTGCGAAAATCGCAGGCGGCGACAGATATATTATTGGCGATATCGGCCCTTGCGGCGATTTCCTGAAACCGCTTGGAACGCTCGAACCGGAAGTTCTCTGTGCCGCGTATGCAAATCAGGCTAAAGCACTTTATAACGCGGGAGTTGATGGCTTTGTAGTTGAAACTTTTATGGCAGCCGACGAAGCGACAGAAGCGGTCAAGGGCATAAAAGCTGTTTGCGATTTGCCTGTGTTCGTTTCATTCGCGTTCGATTCTGCCGGAAGTGATTTTAGAACGATGATGGGCGCAAGCGTTGAAATGGAAATTTCGATTTTTGCAGAGATGGGAGTCGATGCGATCGGTTTTAACTGCGGAACTTTAAAAATGGAACAATATCTTCAGTTGACGGAGAAATTTGTAAAACTTCTCAAAGGAAAAAATGTCGCGGTACTTGCAAAGCCCAACGGCGGTAAGCCCGAACTTGAAGACGGCAAAGCTGTATATACTCTCGAAGATAAAGAGTTTGGCCAGTGGATGGAAAAAATTCATAAGGCTGGGGCGGCAATTCTCGGCGGCTGCTGCGGAACTTCGCCAGCGCATATAAAAGCAATGACAAAAAAACTGAAAAGTTAAAGCTAAAAACACCTCAATGAAATTATTCACACATAAAGGTCTATTCATAACCGCTACCGATACCGGTGCGGGAAAAACTCTCATTAGCGGCGTGGTCGCGAAATTAATTTCGCAGCAGGGTAAAAAGGTCGGAGTTTTTAAACCGATTGCAACAGGATGCCGAACTGTAAAGGGCAAACTCATCAGCGAGGATGCGGAATTTTTAAAATACTGCTGCAATTCAGAGCTTGCATTGGATGTGATTACGCCAATTAGATATAAAATCCCCGCCGCGCCGTTGGCTTGTGAAAAAGCGGAAAAAAAGAAAGTCAATTTGTCCACGCTTTTTAATGCCTACGAACAAATTTGTAGAAACTCCGATTTTGTGGTTGTCGAAGGTATCGGAGGCGTTAAAGTGCCGATTACGAGCGATTTTGACGTTCTGGATTTGGCAAAAGCTTTGAAATTGCCGGTAATTATTGTCGCAAAAGCAAAACTTGGAACAATAAATCACACGCTTTTAACTATTGAAGCGGTTCGCCGTAAAGGACTTTTGCTTGCGGGGATAATTATTAACGGTTATGATGAAAAGACTGTAGATTTTGCGGAAAAAACGAACGCAGAGTTCATAAAAAAACTTGGCAAAACAAAAATTTTGGCAGTTGTACCGGACGACAAAAAAACAAATATGGCAAAAAATATAGTTGGCCGAAAAGTAACGGACGCTCTGCGAAAAATTAATTGGTTAAAAATAAAATGACAACAAAAGCAATAAAAATAAAAAGACCTGAAGTGCGGCGTTATCTTGTACCGATCAACACGGCCGCAAGTCAGCAGATGTTTACCGATTGTCTTGTGATAGGCTCCGGCATAGCGGGTTTGCGTGCGGCGATTGAAGCGGCGTCGAATGGCTGCGAAGTGATTCTTGTCTGCAAGAAAAGACTTCAGGACAGCAACACATGGCACGCACAAGGCGGAATCGCATCCGTACTTGCCAATGATGATAGTATCGCTTCGCACGTTAAAGATACATTAAAAACGGGATGCGGAATTTGTGATGCGGAAATTGTCGAGCAGGTTGTTGCTGATGGCCCCGGGCTTGTAAAAGAATTGTTGGACTGGGGCGCCGAATTTGACAAAACCGCGACAGGTTCAATTTCCGTTTCTTTTGAAGGCGGCCATAGCCACGCGCGTGTCGCCCATGCTTTGGGCGATAACACAGGCAGGGCACTTGCCGACGCATTGATCAAGAAAGCCAGACAGTTTGAAAACGTTACTGTTATAGAAAACTTTTTCGCGATAGATATTATTACAAATGATGCGGGAGTCTGCATCGGCGTTATAGGGCAAAATTCCAAAAGCTCAACCGAGATCATCTGGGCAAAAAGTGTAATACTTGCCACAGGCGGCGCAGGCAGGCTTTATCGTGAAACTACAAATCCCGATGTCGCCACAGGTGATGGTTTGGCAATGGCTGTACGGGCGGGCGCGATTCTGCGTGATATGGAATTTATGCAGTTCCATCCGACAACACTTTATATCGCAGGCGCATCGAGAGCACTGATCACCGAAACACTTCGCGGCGAAGGTGCTATTCTGCTTGATACTAATCACAAGCCTTTTATGGCTGAATATCATCCAAACGCCGAGCTTGCTCCGCGTGATGTTGTAAGCAGGGCGATACTCGACACAATGCTCAAAACAGGTTCAACGCACGTTTACCTCGATGTTCGGCATTTCAAAAAAGATTATTTTGCAAAAAGATTTCCGTTTATTAATGAACTGCTTGTAAGTTTCGATATAGATATAAGCAAAGATTTGATCCCTGTTAGGCCGAGCGCACATTATATGATTGGCGGAATAAAAACCGACCGTCAGGCGCGGACAAGTATCGCGAATCTTTTCGCGTGCGGCGAAGTCGCATCGACAGGTTTGCACGGCGCAAACAGACTCGGCAGCAATTCGCTGCTTGAAGGTCTTGTCTATGGCAGGATGGCAGGTACAAACGCGGCGGCGATTGCCAAAAAGGCCGCAAAAACAGCCGGCCCGCCCAAATTCAAATATGATATTCCAAAATCAGACCGCAGCAGACTCGACACCGAAGACGTTTTAAATTCGCTTCGTTCGCTGATGTGGAGGAACGCGGGCATTACACGTATGGCAAAACCGCTTGCGGAAACGCAGGAGATTATCACATTCTGGGAACGATATGTTCTCGATAAAATTTTCGATTCGCCCACAGGTTGGGAATGTCAGAATATGCTTACAGCTAGTTTGATGATCGCAAAGGCCGCTGAAACGCGAACCGAAAGCAGGGGCGTTCATTTCCGAAGCGATCATCCGCAAATAGACGACACGAATTTTAAAATTCATCTGGAATTTGAATAATGGAACAGAAAAAAATCGATATTGAACAGGTTCGACAGGTCGCGAAACTGGCCAGGCTTGATCTGAATGAAGAAGAGATCGCACAATTTTCAGGCCAGCTAAGTTCGATTCTCGGATACGTCGAAAAAATTAATCAGCTTGATACAAGCAAAGCCGAACCGCTGGCGCATTGTCTGCCGATAAATAACTGTTTGCGTGCCGATGAAATTAAACCATCGCTTGGTACTGACAAAACGTTATCAAACGCTCCCGACAGAGATGAGCATTTCTTTGTTATGCCGAAAATTCTTGATGAAAGTTAACGGTGAAACAATGATCAAAAACATTTTAAGGCTTGTTATTATACTATCAGTTTTAAATCTCGGAGCTTGTGCTATGGGAACCACAAAAGAGCATTTTGAAAAAGATATTAAAATTCACGCCGATTTGAAATATCTCCTTCATCTGCCCAAAGATTATAATTCAACCGGCAAACCTTTCCCGATGATTGTTTTTCTGCACGGCGCGGGCGAACGCGGAGACAATTTAGATCAAGTCAAAGCCTGGGGCATCGCGAATATTGTCGAGCACGACAGCAATTTTCCATTTATCGTAGTTTCGCCGCAATGTCCCGCGGATTTATGGTGGCTGCTCAAAATCCAGGAGCTTAAGGGGTTCATCGATGAGATGAAAACGAAATATAATGTTGATAAATCGCGCGTTTATCTCACCGGCTTGAGTATGGGCGGTTTTGCGACGTGGGCACTTGCCGCACAATATCCGAACGATTTTGCCGCGATCGCTCCCGTTTGCGGCGGCGGGGAAGTTCGCCTCGCAATGCACGGCGCGCATACACGATGCCGGTATGGGCGTTTCACGGCGCGAAAGATTCGGTCATCCCGATTCAGCGTTCGCAGGAAATGGTTGACGAAATTAAACTTAAAGGCGGTGATGTTCAATTTACAATTTATCCCGACCTTGACCATAATTGCTGGGATGCCGCTTATAGCAATAAAGAATTATATACCTGGTTTTTAAGTCATACGAATAATTCAGCGAAATAATAAAAATGAACGAAGAAATACTAAAATTAAATTGCAATCAATTACGCGAAAAAATTCGCAAAGGCGAAATCAAAAGCGTTGAAGCTGTACAAACTGTTTTCACGCAAATAGAACGCTGCGAAGCAAAAATCGGCGCGTTTTTGAGCACCTTCAAAGACGAATCATTGAAAAAAGCTGCCGAGGTCGATGCGAAAATCGCCAATGGCGAAAATGTCGGCGCTCTTGCCGGCGTGCCAGTCGCGGTTAAAGATAATATGTGCACGACATTCGGCGCTACGACCTGCGGCTCGAAAATACTTGAGAATTTCCATTCGCCTTATAACGCGACTGTAATTGAAAAACTTCTCGCAGCCGATGCTGTGATTGTCGGCAAAACAAACCTCGATGAATTCGCGATGGGTTCAAGCACCGAAAATTCAGGATTGAAGAAAACCCTCAATCCGTGGGATTTATCGCGTGTGCCGGGCGGAAGCAGCGGCGGTTCAGCGGCGGCTGTTGCGGGGCAAATGTGTTTTGCTTCCCTGGGCTCTGATACCGGCGGCTCGATTCGTCAGCCCGCGAGTTTCTGCGGCCTTGTCGGTTTAAAACCCACCTACGGCAGAGTCTCGCGTTATGGCTTAGTCGCGTACGGTTCAAGTCTCGACCAAATTGGCCCATTTGCGAAAAATGCAGCGGATTGCGCATTGATGCTGAACGTAATTGCAGGCCACGACGAAAAAGACAGTACCAGCGTTGACGAAAAAACAGCCGCATTGAACGATTATCTTGTAAACATCGAAAAACACATCGAAGGTTTAAAAATTGCTGTTGTGCCGCAGTTGTTTGAAGGCGCGGATAGCGAAGTTGTAGCTGCGGTTAAGAATGCGATTGAAATTTATAAAAAATTAGGTGCGCAGATCGTTGAAATACAAATGCCGTACTTTGAATATTCGATCGCGGCGTATTATTTGATCGCGACCGCCGAAGCGTCGAGCAATTTGGCCAGATATGATGGCGTGCATTATGGATACCGTACAAAAAATCCTTCGGATTATATCGAGGTTTATAGTAAGTCTCGCGCCGAGGCTCTCGGCAGTGAAGTTAAACGCAGAATTATGCTTGGCACTTATGCTCTTTCGAGCGGTTATTACGATGCCTACTATTTAAAGGCTCTGAAAGTTCGCAATCTTATCCGCAGCGATTTTACTGCTGCGTTCCAGAAGGCCGATTGCATAATGATGCCGACAAGTCCGACGACAGCGTTTAAAGTCGGCGAAAAAACAGCAGACCCTCTGCAAATGTACCTTTCGGATGTTTATACGATAGCGGTTAATCTCGCGGGTGTGCCTGCGGTAAGCATTCCGTGCGGATTTGATAATAAAAATCTGCCGATCGGTTTGCAGATTATCGGCTCGAATTTTACGGAAGAAAAATTGCTGCGAATAGCAAAAATGTTTGAAACCCAGACAGAATATCATAATAGAAAACCACAATTATGAGCATAGATAAAAAAATAATAGTTGGGCTTGAAATACACGTACAGCTTGCGACGAAAACAAAAATGTTTTGCGGATGCGAGCTTGTTTTTGCAGGCGAACCGAACAGCAGGGTTTGTCCGGTTTGTTTGGGGTTGCCTGGATCGCTGCCGGTGATGAACAGGCAGGCGGTGGAGTTTTCAATTCTCACATCGACGGCATTGAACTGCAAAGTCGCTGAATTTACAAAATGGGACCGCAAAAGTTATTACTATCCCGATTTGCCGAAAAACTATCAGATTAGCCAATATGATTTACCGATCGGCTCAAACGGTTATATTGAAATTCCGCTTGGCAAAGGGCAATCCAAAAAAATCCGCATTCGCAGGGCGCACCTTGAAGAAGACGCGGGCAAAAATATTCACAGCGGCAGTTTTTCGCAGGTTGACCTTAACAGGGCAGGAACGCCGCTGCTGGAAATTGTAACCGAACCTGATATGAATACTGCCGAAGAAGTGAAACTGCTTGCGATTGAATTGCAGCGGATTGTGCGTTTCCTCGGCGTTTCGGAAGCGGATATGCAAAAAGGCCATATGCGTTTCGAGCCGAATGTAAATCTGCATATCACAAAAGACGGCCAGGTATTTAAAACGCCGATTTCAGAAGTGAAAAATTTAAATAGCTTCAAGGCTTTGGAAAAAAGCGTTGCCTATGAGGCACAACGTCAATTCGATGATTTTAATGAAACCGGCAAATGTATGCAAAGCGGCAACAAAAAAACTTTCGGCTGGGATGATGTCCGCGAGGCTACCGTCCTGCAAAGAGAAAAAGAAGAAGCTCACGATTACAGATATTTCCCAGACCCCGATCTTGTGCCGGTCGTTGTGGACGAAAAATGGCTCGGCGAAATTAAGACCAGACTTTGCGAATTGCCTTTGAATATGGAAGCCAGATTCGTTAGCGATTATGGTTTGAGCGAATACGATGCTTCGGTGCTGACTGCCGACAGAGAAACAGCGGAGTATTTCGATAGTGCCGTCAAAGCTGGCGGCGAGCCTAAGCGAATTTGTAATCTTGTAACGCAAACTGGTTTGAAAATCGCAAATGAAAAAGGCTGCTCTGTCGCGCAGCTTGGAATTGAACCAAACCGTCTTGCGGAACTTGTTAAAATGATTGATGCAGGGCAAATTGGCGCAACTGCCGCAGTAACATTATTTACAGAAATGATGCAAAGCAAAGATTTGCCGCTGCAAATTGCCGAAAGATTGAACCTGATCCAGAAAAGCGACGCAGGCGAACTTGAGAAAATTGTAGATGAAGTTTTGGCAGCAAATGCACAAGCAGTTGCGGATGCGAAAAGCGACGGCAAGAAGAGTAAAAAATCAGTCGGCTTCTTGATGGGCCAGGTAATGCAGAAAACAAAAGGTACTGCCAACCCGCAGGTTGTTTCTAAAATATTGGAAGCGAAACTAAAGGCTTAAGCTTTCTTTTGCAGAACTTTATGTTCTGTGCCGTTGAGAATTCGCTTGATGTTGCTTCGGTGAAGATAAATCACCAGCGAACATAAAATAATCGCCACTAAAACTAGCGGCCAAAGATTTTTGAAATACCAGTTTTCGATTACTGCGATGAAAATGATTAATATAATCGGAAACAAACCAGCCGCGATAACCGAAGCAAGTGAAATATATTTCCAAATCAAAACGGCAATTCCCCAAATCGCGAAAGCGATAATGCCGGGAATTGCTAGATAAGGCCAAATACCGAGAACTACGCCAAAACTCGTCGCCACGCCTTTTCCGCCTTTGAATTTAAGAAAGACTGGAAAAACGTGTCCGAGTATCGCTGCTACCCCGATTGCAAGCCAGGCCCCAAAAAATGCAGGAGATGGATTTTCAGGTGCTGCAAATAACTTCACCGCAAAAACAGGAGCGAACCCTTTCAATACATCCAGAGCGAAACACGTATACGCCCATTTTGGGCCGCAAGCGCGCGAAAGATTTGTCGCGCCGAGATTTCCACTGCCGATTTTGCGAAGGTCAACGCCGTGCAGTCTAGCGATAATCCACGCGAAAGATATAGAGCCGATAAGATACGATGCGATTAATAATGCAAATGTCATATTATTTCCTGTTTGGGATTATTTCTTGATAAACCTTTAAAAGTTTTTCACAATGCGCCTTAATGGACACTTTCGATTTTATGTCGTCATCGACGATTGCTTTTGCCGCGGCATTAATATTTTCTGTGCTGCAAAAATACCGTACCGCTTCGGCAAGTGCTTCAATATTATCCGGCGAATCAAAAACTTTGCCGTGTTTATCTGCGACGAATAAATCCGATGCTCCATTGAATTTTGTTGTGATGACGGGCTTTCCCGCGCCGAGCGCTTCGAGAATGAATCTGCTTGCCGGGTCGTAATACGTTGGTAAAACCGCAACATCTGAAAGCATCAGCAGGTTTTGTACATTACCGGTTTGCCCCATAAAAAGCACTCTGTCTTTTACGCCTGCGTTTGCGGCTATTCGGCGATATTTATTGATTTGTCCTCGTCCCGCGACGATTAAATACGCAGGCCTTTTCGTGAGTTTTTCTTTTACGATTGCCATTGCGTGTATCAAACTAAGCAGGCCTTTGAGCCTGAAATTATTTGCGGCAAAAAGGAAAAACACCGGCTCATCAGCTTCTTTAATATTAAACTGCGAAAGAATCTGCGAACGCATTTTATCGACTCGGCTTTTATCATAATTGCGTATTAATTTTATGCCGTTAGGTATAACGCGAATTCGCGAATCAGGCACGCTATAATGGTTTTGAAATTGTTTCTTGACGTATTCGCTCAAGCACGCAACGATCGGCCCGTTTTCTTTTTTACATATATTTTTTTCCGCGCGAACCAGCGTTGTTCTTTTTGAATTCATAAAGCTCGTAAGCAGTTTGAAAAACCGCACGCAATTATTTTTATAACTTGCGGCATTACGAATCGCCGCTTCGGTGTAACTTCCGCCGCGAGGCTGATAAATATCCGCAAAATCGAAAGGGAGAGTACTGTGGATTATATCGTATTTATTTTCTTTGAGATGTTCGAGCAGGGCATCGCCAAAAACTTTAAAGCTAATTCGTTTTTGCGAATCAGGGAATAAAACCCGCACCTTTCGCGAATGAGTTGTACCCGTCGCGGCCAGGATTTTTACATCAACCCCGAACAGTGCCATCGTCGCGGTAAGCTCGAAGATGCTCCTCTCCGCTCCGCCCAATGCAATATTCGCTCGTTCAGTTATTATCGCAACTCTCATCCCGTTAGACCTTTATAACTTTTATTACTTGCTTATTTGTTTTAACCATATATTGCTTTCTCATAATTTAACCTCTACGATGTTAAAGAGGTCTAACGGGATTCATCTTATAAGGCACAGGCCTGTTATGCTTTTTATCGTGTCTTGCCATTCGTTTTGCCTTGGCTTTAATTTGCCTGATCATCATTCTATCAGAAAAAGAAAGTTTTTCTTTTCGCAGATAAAATAAAAAAAATCTTAGCTTATCAGCTTTTGAAATTTTGTTTCCCGGTGCGGAATAGTAAAGCTCCGCGAGGTCTTTTATAAGATATTTTTTTGAAAAAAACAAAGGTTTAAATGCCCGCGCAAGGTCAATCAAAGTAAATTGCGTCTTTGGATCGCAGAAAATATGACAAAGATACAAATCGCGATGCCGAAAACCTGTGTCGTGAAATTTTTTGATAAATATCGCAAGTTTTTTTATAAAATCTTTTTCCCTCGGCAGTTTATCTTCGAGTTTGAATGAATCCGGTATTTGCTCGGTTATAATGAAACTGCGTTTTTCAAATAAGCCATTCCACTCCTGGCCAAAAGCGATTGTGCGAGGAGTATTAATGCCGAGTTTACGCAGATTTTCCGCCGGCTCCATATCACAGGCCGCAAGCGATAATCTCTTTCGCTGATTAAGCCAGTTCTTGAATTGTACTTTTGCCGGCGCGTTATTATAGCGTTTCAAATACAGAGTTGTTTTTGGATTTTCAATTTCGAATTTTATTCGTTCTCTAAAACCCGCCAGATTTTTTTTGTGCAGGAATTCGCCTTTATTGAAAGCGAAGATTTTATCAATGCTGGCAAGATTGAGTTTGCCAAAGCACTGGGCAAAATCTTTCAAAACAAAAAAACCGGGATTTAATTCTACGAAATTATCCATTATTTAAAATCTTTTCAGCGGCCTGGCAAATCATCTCGGCCGTAATTGATTCCATACAAAAATGTTTATCTTTTTTGCAGATTGGCTTATCGCAAGGTACGCAGGGGGCTTGGCCGATGATTTTCACCTCGTCTTTATAATCATTAGCCGTCCACGCAGGATTGTTCGGCCCAAACATTGTTATAAGTTTGCGATTTAAAGCGATTGCGATATGACGCGGGCCTGTATCGTTGGTAATTACAAGATCAGCAAAGGAAAACAACGCTTTAAGCTGACCGAGCGAGACAGGATTTTTGCCGAGGTTTATAATTGGATGTTTCGCAAGCGAACAGATTTTTTCCGCTATCTCGATTTCTTTTTTCGCAGGACTTACAGAAACGAAAACATTCGCGGAAAATTTCTCAATCAGAAAATCCGCTGTTTTCGCAAAATTTTCTTCCGCCCACATTTTACTCGGCCCGAAAGCTCCGCCCGGAACGAGTATAACGATCGGTTTATCGGCTTTTATTTTGTCCGCGAACTTTTCACGAACATCTTTTTTATCATTTTCATTTACAGAAAGCTCAATCTGTTTATTTGTCGTATCAGCACCTAAGCCTTCTGGAATTTTCAAATAATAATTGATCGCGGAGATTGGCTTGTAATCGAAAAAGGAAGATCTTTCGGGATAAAACTTTTGTGTAAGAAAAAGTCCTCTGCCGTCTCTTGCGTAACCTGTTCTGTTTTTGATTCCCGCTAAAAATACCGCCAAAGCCGACGAAAATGAATTTTTAAATAAAATTGCGTCGGTGAATTCATATTTTTTTAATTCGTCTGTGATTTTTAAAATATTTTTATCCTTAAGGATTATCCATTCATCGCAAAATTTGCAGCCGGAGAGTATATCCGCGTTTGTTTTGCCCGCGAGGAAGAAAATCTTATCGCCTGCGAAAGTGTTTCTTATGCATCGAAGTGCGGCAGTTGCCATAATAGCATCGCCCATAGGAGATGGCAGCCAAATCAATATATTCCGGCAGCTCATTGTTTCATCACCTGTCTTTATGCGTAATTAAAAGCGTCAACACCATAAGCTGCAGCACGATCGCGAACCCGATCGCTGTGAAAATATTGCTGTCGGTTCCTGTCGGCGATAATTTGTACCATATCGCGACAATCAGACAGAAAAATACAGCAGCCTGTAAAACACCCGCCATCAATTTTAACGATGAAAATTCTGTGAACTGTTCCGAACGATTTCTGCTCTTGATAAGATGTTTAATTTCTTCGAGCAGCGATTCCACCCTCGAACTCGTTTCAATGATTTGCGTTTTTTTCTCTTCTTTGTTTTCAGCCTTTTCAATCGGAGGATTTTCCACTACCGGATTTTTCTGTTCAACTTCCGGTTCTGATTCCGGCGTTTCTATTATCTGCTCAACTTCTTTTTTTTCGATTGGTGTAGATTGAACTTCAACAGGCTTTGTCTCTGCGATAGTTTGTGTTATGGCCGGTTGCTCTGCCGCAACAGGCTTTTCCTCGATTACAATTTCCTCTATAATTTTTTCTTCAACTTTCGGTTTTTCTTCCGCCGCCGGCTTTTCTTCAATTATAGTTTTCTCAACGGCAGCATCTTTTTCTTCGATTTTAGCTTTGCTGTCATAAGTTTTTTCAGCAGGTTTTTCATTTTTTACAATCTTGGGCACAAAAGCAGGCTTTATCGAATTTACCCGTTTGATAATATTAACTGCTTCACGCAAATTTATCGCTTCAAAATCAGGGCTTGGATCCGTTGGTAATTTCGTAACAGGCTTCACATAAGATTTCACAAGAATCGTTTTACAGCCAGCCGATTTTCCCGCACCGATGTCCCGGTAATCATTGCCTATCATCCAGGAATTTTTCAAATCGATTTTTAATTCCTTCGACGCCGCGATAAGCATTCCCGGCTTGGGTTTTCGCCAGTCGCTGTCCTTGCGGAATTTCTCAATCACACCTTCCGGGTGAAACGGGCAATAATAAATCCTGTCGAGATACGCGTTTTGTTCAGCCAAAAGTAATTTTAATCTTTCGTGTACAGCCGCCAAAGCCTGTTCGTTGAAAATCCCGCGAGCCACTCCCGATTGGTTCGAAACAACAATCAATTTGTAACCCATTTTGCGAAGTTCGATCAGCGCAGCGGCGGATGTCGGCAAAAGTTTTACCTTTTCAGGGCTGCTTATGTAGCCGCTGTCCTCTATGATTGTGTCGTCTCTATCGAGAAAAATTGCTTTTACGGCCATATTGCCTCCTACGAAAATTGTTTCTCCACTAATCCGCAGATAATATGATAAGCAATCTGGTGTATTTCCTGCGTCGCGTATGTCTTTTCCGCTTCCGCGCACAAACACACATCGGCCAGTTTTTCAAGCTGCGAATTTTTTCTACCCGTAAACGCGATCACCTTTGCGCCGATTTTTTTCGCAAGTTCCGCCGCCTTGACAACGTTCGGACTTTTCCCGCTTGTCGAAAACGCCCAAAGGCAATCTTGCTTTTTCATCAAGCCTTCAACCTGCCTTGCGAAAATATCTTCATAGCTGTAATCATTCGCCACACAAGTCAAAACCGAAGTATCAGTCGATAGCGCGACAGCAGGCAGTGCTTTGCGATTTACTAAAAACCTGCCGATAAATTCGCCCGCGATATGCTGTGCGTCGGCAGCCGAACCGCCATTGCCGCAAACATATAATGTCCCGCCATTTTTTATGCTCTCGACAATTAAACCAGCGGTTTCTTCAATATTCTTGATTCCTTCGTTTTGAAGGCTTTCGACCATTTTCTTGTGAGTTTCAATAATTTGATTTATTTCGTTTCTCATTGTTCCTTCTTCTGTAAAGATTTCATTTTTTCGATTGTGTTTGTCGAGCTTTTGCCTTCGACAAGAGGCGATAAAACTACTTGTCCGCCGTTTGTCTCAACAAATTCTCTGCCGACAACGCCTTTCTCCGCCCAATCCTGACCTTTCACGAGAATGTCAGGCTTAACCTTCATAATCAAATTCAGCGGATTATCTTCTTCAAAAATAACAATGTAATCAATGCTTTCAAGCCCTGAAAGAACAGCCGCTCTATCAAGCTGATTATTGATCGGTCTGTCCGGCCCTTTGATTTGCCTTATACTTGAATCGCTGTTTAAGCCCAGTACGACAATATCGCCTTGCTTTTTGCAGAATCCCAGATATTCAATATGGCCGCGATGAATAACATCGAAACATCCGTTCGTGAAAACAATTTTTTGTTTATGACTTCTGTGCCAGTCGAGCTGTGCTGTGAGTTGTTCGATGCTTTTAATTTTAGAACCGCTTTTTTGTTTTCTGCTGATAAGTTCGTTTACAATTTCCTCGATAGAAACCGTGGCTGTTCCGAATTTTTCAACTTCGATACCGCCCGCTACATTCGCGATTTGAACCGCGTTTGTATAATCGATTCCAGCCGCCAGTGTCGCCGCCGCCGCCGCAAGAACCATATCACCCGCGCCAGAAACATCGTAAACTTTGCGTGCTATTGTTGGAATATGTTCCGCGATGGAATCTGTTTTCAAATACGCACCGTCTTTATCGAGAGTGATGATCACCGCTTCAAGATTTAATTTCTTTAGCAGAATTTCTGCTGCCTTTTCAGCATTCGTAATTGTCTTGATGTCTATACCCGATGATATGGACGCTTCAAGCCTATTTGGCGTTATTACAGATGCTCCGGTGTATTTTGTGAAATCAGCTTTTGGTGCGGGGTCGATCAAAACTTTTTTGCCCGCCTTTTTAGCGATCTTAATAAGGTTTCTGCAAAAACCATCTTCAAAAAAGCCTTTGTTATAATCCTGTAAACAAACAATATCAGCTTTGATAATTAGCGATTTAAAATGCTCTTCAAATTTTTGATAAAGTTCTTCAGTCAAAGCGCCGTCATTCTCTTCATCGACTCGCAATAACTGCTGCGGGTGAATATGCTGCGCCAAACCTACGAATCTTTGCTTTGTAATAGTAGGGCGGTTCGGAACTTCAATCAGGCCTGTGGTGTCGCTATCTGCACCGAGCAGCGATTTTAAAATATGTGCGTTCATATCCTTGCCGATAACACCCAGGCAAAATGTCTTTGCGCCCAAAGCTGAAAGATCAGCCGCCACAGAAGCTGCTCCGCCCGGCCGATGTTCTTTTCGCACAACTTTCAAAACAGGCACTGGCGCTTCAGGACTAATCCGCAGCGCATCGCCATAAACATAAATATCCAGCAGAAAATCACCGGCAAGCAGAATCTTCGGCGAGCCGAGATTTTGAACAAGTTTAATCAAATCGTTAAGCATATTTTTCAAGAGCCTTATTTACAAGTGTGATAATATTTTCTTTGCCGTCGACGAAATCCAATTCGACCATTAGCGCTGCGAACGGAATTTGAAATTTTTCTACGCTCAAAAGCGCCGTTTTAATCCAATCCTTATGAGTTGTTACAACATACTCTGCCTGTTTATACCGTGCGTCTTCGTAAATCGCAGCAATATCATCGTTGGTATAAATATGATGATCATTATATTCTGTCGTGCCGACAATGTTAAGAGCCATGTCCTTCAGCGTCTGGAAAAAAGCGTCAGGGTTTCCTATACCGCAAAAAGCGTAAATTTTCCTGTCTTTAAGTTCATTGAGCGGTATTTGCTTATCTTTAATAAGTTTGACGTAGGTGGGCCTATGAACCGCAGCCGCGAAAACCATATCAGGTTTTATTTTCGATACTTTCTTTTTTATCTCATCGATAATTTCCGGGCTGTTCTGATTTGCCCGCGTAATAATCACCGCATCCGCTCTTTTCAGCGAAGCTATCGGCTCACGCAGAAAACCAGCCGGCAGCAAATTCCCATTTCCAAACGGAACAGTCGCATCGATCGCGACAATATTCACATCTCTGGCAAGCCTTCGATGCTGAAAACCATCGTCCATAACCAGAAGTTTGGCGTTGTTTTCTTTTATAGCTTTTTGCGCACCGGCAACTCGATCCGGATTCACAACTACAATTACCGAATGAACAGCTTTAGCAAGCATAGCAGGTTCGTCGGCAATATCTTTCTTGGATTTGTAGCCTCTTGTGAGAACTGCGGTTTTCACGTTATTGCTGATAAAGTAATTGCACAGCCACGCGACCAAAGGCGTTTTGCCTGTGCCGCCTGTTGTGATATTTCCAATGCTTATAACAGCCGCCGGAACTTTCGTAGTTTTCAAAACAGAAACATCAAACAGAAAATTACGAACGTAAATGACTAGCCGATAAAACATAGAGAATACCATCAAAACCAGACACACCGGCTGATAGCAGATGTGCTGCTTTTTTGAAGTAACTAATTTTCTCCAAAATTTTTCTTTCAAATTGCCTCGCAATGGCTCCTTAAACAGAGCTTTGTCATTCTGAACGCAGTGAAGAATCTCGTTTATTTTATTTTTTTAATTATCGCGTCCGCCATTTCGCGCGTGCCAACTGCTGTTGGGTCGTTTCGGTCGGATTTCATATCGTAAGTAACGTCTTTGCCTTCGGCGATTACAGCGGCGACAGCGTTTTCGAGTTTTTTCGCTTCAGCTTGTTTGCCCAAATGCTCCAGCATTAAAACGCCGGAAAGTATTAAGGCACAAGGATTTACCTTGTTTTGGCCTGCGTATTTCGGTGCGCTGCCGTGGGTCGCTTCAAAAATTGCGCCTTTATCGCCGATATTCGCGCCCGGAGCGACGCCAAGACCGCCAACCAAACCTGCGCATAAATCACTCAAAATATCGCCGTAAAGATTCGGCAAAACCAGAACATCGTAAAGTTCCGGCTTTTGAACCAATTGCATACACATATTGTCAACGATGCGGTCTTCAAATTCGATGTCGCTGTATTCTTTGGCGACCTGTCTGCTAACTTCCAGCCAAAGGCCGTCGCTGAATTTCATAATGTTCGCTTTGTGGACTGATGTAACTTTCTTTCGGCCGTGCTTGCGTGCGTAATCGAAAGCATATCGCACGATCTTTTCCGTGCCTTTAACGCTTATCGGTTTGATGCTAACGCCCGCATCGCTGCCGATTTGGCGTTTGCTGTGTTTGTTGAGCCAGTTGATAAGCTCGGTTGTATCGTCTTTGCCTTTTTCAAATTCGATGCCTGCGTACAGGTCTTCCGTGTTTTCACGAACGATCACAAGGTCAATATCTGAATATCTGCTCCGCACGCCTTTGTAACTTTTGCAAGGCCGCAGACAGGCATACAAACCTAGTTCCTGCCTTAAATAAACATTGATGCTCCTAAAGCCTGTTCCGACAGGTGTGGTGATTGGGGCTTTCAGGCCGATACCGTTTTTCTTCACGGAATCGATAGTTTCCTGCGGCAGCGGCGTGCCTATTCTGGCCATAACATCAACGCCTGCCTCGGCCATTTCCCATTTAATATCTACTCCGGTTGCATCGATGCACCTTTTCGCTGCCTCGGCTATTTCCGGCCCAATTCCATCGCCTGTTATAAGTGTTACTGTAGTCATAGTTTAGAATCTCGTATCTAGTGAAGAGTATCTTGGTTTTTCGCTTCACGCTTCACGAATATCCAGATACTTAAAATTATAAAACACGATATGTTAAATTATCTGATAGCCGTTGTCAATAAAGAGTTTATAACTAGTAGCCACTAGTCAATAGTCAATAGCCAATGGTCAGTAGTCAATATTGCGCGGGTTTGCAAAAAGTTGAGGGGATTTTTAAAATTGAAAGATCAAGAACGAAAATGGAATAGTTTTATTTGCTTGCGCAGATTTTGCAAAATTGCCGCCTGATTCATTTTTAAAAACACGCAAGGGATTTGCAATTTTGTGCAAGCGGGTCATAAAACAGGGGTAAAATCGGGACTTTTTCAGAGTTTTTCGAGAGTTTTTCATAGAAAAATCGGAAAAATTCCTGTTTTTTCCGGTTTTTTCGTGATTTTTCGAAGAGGGCGCCTGCGCTTATTTTTAAAAAGCGTTGGTTTGGGAAAAATAATGAGGGCTCATTTTTTCAGGGAAAATTTCAAATCGTCAAACTTGCATCTATTTTAAAAAAAAATGCGCGAATTTGCAAAAACTTGCGTAAATTTTGAAAAGTGGGTTTTTGGACTTGCGCTGAATAGGTAGCCACTAAGGCACTAAGACACTAAGAAATTTTTATTAAACCACGAATAAACACGAAACGACACGAAATTATTTAGACACTGATTAACGCTGATTGACACTGCACGTAAACTGTTTGGACGCTGGTCTCCGCTTTGCTTCGAGAATGAGAATACAGTAGACAGAATAAGTTTGGCAGGAAAAAAATGAATACCGTAAAATGAATTCTGGGGGGCTAACAAGCTGCCTATTTCTACTTGGGTTATTTATGTAAGGAGTAATAACAGGTCTCTTTTGTGTTTATAAATATATTTTTGGCTTGACAATTTGGATAATTTGCGGTATCTTATTTGGTGATTAGTAATATTTAAATATTACTTTATATTGATTGGGCAGGAAGATGAAAACAAAAGCACTGGTTATTGGGGCGTTATTAGGAATTATTTTCTCATTTTCACCTTTACAGGCAAATACCATTAATTATGGCGATTTGATCGGTGTAAGGATGAAATACCTCAATTTAACTGAAACAAGTATGTCGACAGGTGATGTCGCACCGCTTTATGGCACGCCGAGATTGAACGGTGATTCGCTTATTTTCACGAGTATGAATTTCAGTTCGCAATCTCAAAACGGAGCCTCTGATATTACAGACGGCAAACTCGATGGAATGATCGCATTAAAAAATAGTGGCGTTGATTATATCGATAAGATTAAATTACAGGAATATGGCGATGTTACACTTGCAGGTACGGGAACCAGCAATACTAAGGCAAGTGTTGCAAATAGTCTTTTTGTTACCGTTTGCGAGGTTGATAACGCACCTTTAGGATTTCCAGAATTTATCGCGATAAATATGGTAATGAGCGAGAATGGCGATTGGAACCTTGCAAGCGATGGAGCATTCACAGGTAAAATATGGAACGGTGTTCTTACTCTTGATTTAACAGCAACACTGGCACAAAGAGGTATTAACGGCCATGCGACATTAGTTACATTCTCAATGGATAATACGCTTGCAACACAGAGTGAAATCGGCACAAGCGCATATATCGCAAAGAAAGCGGCAGGGCTGCAGGTAACTGCTGAAGTTATACCTGAACCGGCAACGCTGTTTATTCTTAGTCTTGGCGGATTGCTGCTGAAACGCAAATAATTGGTTTGTAAATTTAGATTTTCCAAGGGCTGCTTTGTGCGGCCCTTTTTTTTTATAAGTGAAAAACTAATTCGTCCCCTTCATGGATCTGCGCTTCGCTGCGACATTTCATTCAGAATGACAAAACGGGGAGCAAATCGGGAAAAATGTGAGAAGGGTTTGAAAAGTTTGAAAGGTGTGAAAGGGGACGGACGGACGAATTTGAGATTTAAAATTTGAAATTTCAGAAAACGTGGATTTCCCCAAAGAAGGATAACTGGTTACCAATCGCTTACCCTTGCGCAGGGTTTGCGCTGCGGATCCAACGCTCATGGCTCTGATTGGGCAGACACATAGGTCTGCCCCTACATTGCGTTGCGCACCGATGATAGCTAATGGCGAACCCGGTCATAGTGATGACCGGGCTAAACGCAATGACAAATGGCGCGGGCAAGTCCCTAAGGGGTCTTATGCTTCGCTTCGACGGCTGCGATTCAATACGAACCCATCGGCAGGCCGATGGGCTAAATACTGCGGATGTTTATGGAATATTCTCAATTTTTAAATTGGTTGCGCGAAAAGGATGTTTTTATGTTGTAAAATTGCCTTGTTTGTATTTCAATATATCATCACAATTGTTTCTGAAGTTTTTAGGATCTGAAAATTTAAAATTTTAAGGAGACCTATAAATGAAAATGAAACGGGCAGCGAGAGTCATTTCAATAATCATTCTTTTTGTGTCTACCAGCGGTTATTGTGTTACGATCGGCAACTGGCAGGGAGCGGCGGGCGGTGATGCGAATAGGCCGATTGGGAGCGGGAACTGGGTTGATGCTTTTTGGAATAATCCGCCTGTGGTTCTGCCGATGGCGCCGGGGCAAATGGGTGCTGAAATCAAAATTGTAAGAGCAGGGACTTCGTGTATTGTCGACAGTAATGTCGGGACGTACAACTGCAAATTGAGTATCGGAGGCGGAACTAATTTATCCAATGCGGCGAAACTTGAAATTGCAAACGGCGGTTTTTTGGGTATGGATGAAATCAGGGTCGGGTCAGGAGGTTCGGCATCGACAGGCGGGGTAGGGATTCTAAATCAGACCGGCGGTACGCTGAATTTGACGGGCAAACTTTTTGTTGGACGGTTTGGGACAAGCGCAAGCAATCCGAACGAGGGTAAAGGTTTTTATTCTATCAGCGGCGGAGTGTTGACTTGCTCGGCGGATACGAAGGAAGGCGGTTTGTATGTTGGGGCGGGAGGTTCTGACGGTCAGGCGGAAGGGACGTTTACAATTATCGGTAAGCACGCGAATATTAATCTTCGAAAACTTTTTGTCGGCAGCGACAACAAAAAATGCAACGGCATTGGCACGCTCGAATTCAAACTTGAGCCAAATGGAGTTAGTCCGATTCGAATCGCGGACAGTGTTTGTATTGACGCGGGGGGCGATGAATCGAAGGCGAAACTTTTGGTGAGTGCGGTTGTGGCGGCACCGAAGGCGGATATACTTCTGATTGAAACGCTGGGAAGCAGCAAGGTTACGGGAATATTCGATACGGTAAATGAACAGGCTGGGGCGGAAGTTGCGATTAAAACGGATGATGGAATTTATCATTATAAGTTGACATACGGCGGCGGTAATGGTAACAATGATGTGATGTTGAAGTATGTTAATTTTGAGCCGAGAGCGGCGCAGTAAATTTATGTTAAGGAGAACAAAATGAAAAAACTGGTTTCATTAGTTATTGTTTTGTGCATCTGTGCTTTGGTTACAGGTGTTGAAAAGGCAAAGGAAGTATCGAAGGCGACGATTCAGCAGAAAGATGCGGCCGGGAAACTGGGTTTGCCTTTGGAAAAGAAAATCGATATAAGCCCTGAATGTAATATGGTTGTGGTTTTCATACCTGCGGGTGAATTTGAAATGGGTTCGCCAATGGAAGAGTTTAAGAGAGATGATGATGAAGCGCAGCATCGTATAAAACTGACGAAACCATTTTATATTGGCAAATTCGAGGTAACGCAACTCCAGTATCGTGAAATAATGAGCGAAAATCCGAGTAAGTTTGGCGGCGATAACCAGCCGGTGGAAAATGTGAGCTGGTATGAGGCAGCGAGATTTCTTAAGAAACTTTCGGATAAAACGGGTTTGAAATTTAGATTTCCAACGGAAGCGGAATGGGAATATGCTTGCAGGGCGGGAACAACGACAGCATTTAATACGGGTACGACAATCGATTCGGATTTTGCGAATTACGAAGCTACCACGCCTTATGCGGACGGTATAACAGGTAAAGATTTGGAACGCACGACTAAGGTTGGTTCTTATGTGCCGAACGCGTTTGGATTGTATGATATGCACGGCAATGTTTGGGAATGGTGCAGTGATTTTTATGATAAGAATTATTACAAAGTAACGCCGACGGTCGATCCGCAGGGGCCACAAATGGATGAAGGCGATAAGGTTTTGAGAGGCGGAGCGTGGAATGAACGGCCGGCAAAGTGCAGATCGGCTGACAGGAATAACCGAGGGCCTAAGACAAATCAGCCGATTATTGGGTTTAGGGTAGTGTTAGATATAAATTAAAAAATAAAAAATCAAAAATAAAAATTTAGGATGGCCTTCGGCCAAGCCTTTTTAAAATAGGAATCCCGTATTTTGCGTCTGGAATGCGGGATTTTTTTATTTTTAGATATTATCGAACGAAAAAACGAGATTCTTCACTACATTGCATTTCGTTCAGAATGACAAAAGGGTATTTAGCGATAGGGTGCGTTTGGAGTCGAAATGACATCAAAATTATTTAATGTGTGTAATTTGCCTAAGTTATTATGAGATAATGGATTATATAAAAATAAAGTAAAACAAACTAAAAAACACGCTTGATTGCTTCGTCTAAATAGCGTATCATAACGTATATGCGATTGGAAAGATGGCGGATTGTGTAATCCGCGAGCGGATAATCGCAAAAAGGGTGCCGGGTTAAGTTTGCCCGGAATGAAGTTTTAAGTTACAAAAGCACTGTGAGCCGATCCGAAGCGGCGATAGAGGTTTTTAAAATCTCAAGTCGAAAAGGAACTGGCAATCGGTGAATAAGAGAAATGAATTCTTGTATTAAAAATGTCTTTCGTGAAAATTAACCTCGTTAAATTTTGTGAAAAAAAGAAAATGCCTTTGAGGGTTCGCAAAAAACCCATCTAAAGTCATTCTGTTAATACATTATTGAGAAGGATTTCACTCTTATCATTTCTGTAACTTTGCATAAGGCCCTTACTGCGTTGTCCGTGTTTGTCTCCACGATTAAAATTGATAACGTAGAAAGGTAAAACAATGTTCACACTAGCATTAGCATCGGGCTTTTCATCTATTATTATAGCAATTGCGGCCTTAATAACGGGCGGTATTTTAGCAGTCGTTGCGGTAAAAATAGTAGGCAATATAAAGCAAACCAGTCTTAATAAAAGGCTCATTCTCCAGACAGAACAAGCTAAAAGAGATGCTGAAGAAATTATAAAGGCAGCACGAATTGAAGCGACAGCAGAGGCTTTGAAGAAAAAAGAGGAATTCACCGCTGAAATAAATCAGGCCAAAGGCGAATTAAGAGATGCTGAAAGAAGATTAAGTAAGCACGAAGACGCGATAGACAGGCAAAATGAACTTCTCGGTCAGCGTGAAAAAAGTTTGACACAGGTTGAGAATAATCTGAAAAACAGGTCGGTTCAACTTGATGAACGTGAAAAAGAAATCAACACTATAATAGCTCAACAGAAAAATCAGCTATTGAAGATATCGGCAATGAGTGCTGAAGACGCGAAGCAGTTACTTCTTCAAAAACTCGAAGATGAATGTGAACACGATATGAACGCAATCATTCAGAGAAAAATGGAAGAGATGAACGAGATCGCAGAGGAAAAAAGCAGGGAAATTATCAGCTCGGCAATTCAAAGATTCGCGGCGGAGCAGACCTGTGAAGTTACGGTTTCCACAATCGATATTCCAAGCGATGATATGAAGGGTAGAATCATCGGCAGGGAAGGCAGAAATATCCGGTCGTTTGAAAAGGCGACGGGTGTCGATGTTATTGTCGATGACACGCCTGGCGTTATCGTTATAAGCGGATTCAATCCGATTAGGCGAGAGGTCGCAAGGCAGTCGATGGAGAAATTGATCCAGGACGGCAGAATACATCCGAGCAGAATCGAAGAACTTGTCGCACAAACCAAGAAAGATGTTATTCAGAAGGTAATGCAAATCGGTAAAGAGGCTTCGGTTGAAGTCGATGTACGCGGATTGAATAATAAAATCCTGATGGAAATCGGAACGCTGAATTACAGGACAAGCTATGGTCAAAACGTTCTGCGTCATAGCGTTGAAGTCGCATTTTTGGCACAGGTAATGGCGGACGAACTTGGGCTTGATGGTTCGATCGCAAGACGCGCAGGATTCCTGCACGATATCGGTAAAGCGATGGATCACGAGATCGAGGGCGGACATCCGGGTATCGGCGCTAACTTCCTGAAGAGATTCGGCGAATCGTCGATAGTGATTAATGCGGTTGAAGGACACCACGGCGATGTGGCTGCGGATAATCCTTATACGCCTTTGGTTGCGGCTGCTGATGCGATCAGTGCTTCGAGGCCGGGGGCAAGACGCGAAACTTTGGAACGGTATATCAAGAGACTTGAAAAACTTGAAGAAATCGCCAAACAGTTCCAGGGCGTTGAAAACTGCTACGCAATTCAGGCGGGCAGGGAAATACGTGTTATCGTTAATGCAAATAATGTAAACGATGATGCGGCGGCTAAGACGGCACGTGATATCGCCAAGAAAGTCGAAGATGAATTGACGTATCCGGGCGAAATTAAGGTAACGCTGCTGCGTGAAGTTCGCTGTGTCGAATACGCAAGATAAATCGTAATTCGGCTGCGGTTGCGATGCTCGTAACGTAAAACGTTTTACGTGTTACGCTATGGATTGATCTGTACGAAATCTGAATTTAGACTGATTTGAATGAAATTAAATATATTATGTATTGGTGATATAGTTGGAAGGCCGGGCAAACGCGTTCTGGCGGATAATCTTGCGGGGATCGTCAAGCAGCACGAGATAGATTGTGTTGTTGCGAATGCGGAAAATGCGGCGGGCGGATCCGGTCTTACGTTCCAGATATATGATAAGCTGCTGAAGTACGGCGTAAATATTGTTACGCTTGGCGATCATACATATAAAAAGAAGGAAATCATTCCTGTTCTCGAAAAGAATGAGAATATCACTCGGCCTGCGAATTTTTCAAAGTATGCGGCGGGTAAAGATTTCGGGATTTACAAAACCACAAAGGGGCCGGTGGTCGCGGTTGTTCCTCTTATCGGCAGAGTTTTTATGAAGCCTGCGGATAGCCCTTATGACGCGGTAGATTCGATTTTGCCGAAACTTGAGAGTAAGGCGGATATTGTTCTTGTTGAGATGCACGCCGAGGCAACGAGCGAAAAAGTTTCGATGGGTTATTACCTGGACGGCAGAGTTAGTTGTGTTTTCGGTACGCATACGCACGTTGCGACGGCAGACGAGAAGATTCTTCCGAAAGGGACGGCGTATATTACTGACCTTGGAATGACGGGTTCGCATTATTCGGTGCTTGGCAGAAGGATAGAATCCGTTTTAAAGAATTTCAAGACGCGGATGCCTTGTCCATTCGAGGTTGCGACGGACGATTTGAGGATAAGCGGGGTAATTGTTACAATCGAAAGTGCGACGAAAAAAGCGGAAAAGATTTCGCGTTTTGAGTTCAAAGATACTACTTCCGATTCTATTGGTTATGACGCAGATGATGGTAAGCCTGACTTTTCGAACGATTTCGAATAAGTCAAAATATTAAGATTCATTTATGACAAGCTGTCGCGAAAAATTGCGGCAGCTTTTTTTGTTTCTCCTTTACTTCAAATCCTTGAAAGCCTTATAAGGTTTGAGGGGAAAATACTATTTTCAATTCTTTTTTGCACGCTAAAAGTAGTAAGTAAAAAATGAACCTTAAAAGGAGAAAACAATGAGAAAATTCGTAAGGGGGCTTTTCATCGGATCGTTAATACTTTTTGTGTCAGGCTCTGTTTTTGCGACTCAACTTGTTTTGTACAGCACAAGCGGGGTTATTTCAGGGTCGGGAAATTATGAATGGTGGTACGGGTGCGGGCCTACTTCGGCGGCGATGCTGCTTAGCTGGTATGACCGAAACGGATATTCAAATCTAATACCCGGCGGAGACGCGGACGCAAGCACATTCGGTAATTCTATTACAAATGTAAACAGCGCAATCGCAAGCATCGGACATATAAGGGATTTTTACAGCGGGTTATCTTGTGATGCAGGTTATAAAAAAAGCGGCGATGATACAAAAGATACGGTGCACAACTTCGATTGTCTGGCGGATTATATGGGCACAAGTCAGGATGCATACGATAATAAAAACGGAAGTACGACGGAATGGTTCTTAAGCAATAACACGCCATTGTCGTTTGGCAAAATAATTTCGCTTGGTTCGCAATACTATGATTCGAGCGGAATGTACGGAATTTATGAATACATTTTGAGCAGAGGCTATCAGGTTGCGGAACTGTATAATCAATGCA
>Ga0154577_1088_pt1 | contig 24530 bp, 21 predicted proteins | sample RifGroF2_FD_116006 | JGI IMG/M metagenome (GOLD analysis project Ga0154577, IMG submission 116006) | Planctomycetes bacterium GWF2_42_9
ATGATTTATTCATTTCACTTGTGTGGAGTGTTTGTTCGGCCTGCATATCCTGCATATATGGAATCGAGAAAAAGAATTTCGATCCTTTGCCAAGTTCGCTTTCAAGTTCCAGTTTACCACCGAGCATTTCGAAGATTTTCATGCTGATAGTAAGGCCAAGTCCTGTATCGTCATTCGCGGTTTGCGTATATCTTCCTTAAAGCTAAATTATATATCTCTATCAGTATGTAATGTTCTACCCACATATTCATTAGTTTAGCGTCGTTGATGCCGATGTCAATTTTATACTCGCATATGCCTCTTGGTGTGTTTTCATTTGTTCAGTGACTGTGCTGATGATCAATTTGCTGGTGTTCGCTATGTGGGGGCGTGAACTTTAATAAAGGCCCATCGTGCGAATCAAACAACATCAATACTCCCGTCCCAATAATCCCACAGGCCAGAAGCACGTTTACAGCGATTAAAACAAAGGGCGATATCTTCTTTCTCGAATAGCGCATCGCTGCGACAGTGATAAATACAAAAAGTATGAATGTCGCCGCTGCAATCAAATGGACCAGCAGGCGTTTATGTTCAGGACTGCTTAACATTTGAAAATTAATTCTGGAACTATGGATACCGAATCCACCGATCGCTGACCAAAGCCCTGCAAACACATTTGCCAAAGCAAATATGAAAATTGAAAACCAAATAAATAAAACAAATTTGCTTGATATAGGTTCCAAAGAGCCTTTATACGCAACTATTGCATAATTTATCGAACTCGCGGCAGCCACCATTAACAGAGCTATAATGATCCCTGCAAGAACAACGTGCAACTGGAGTGGTGGAATAAAATATTCAATTCCTTGCTCCTGCTCTATTCCATAATGTTGCAGGCTGCTATCTTGCTGGTGTAATACGGCTGGATTGATCGCCGTTCCATGCAGGTACACTGCATCGCCGCCATATCGTGCGCCGGAGGTCATCAGGGCAGTACCGAGAAGCAGAATTATCAACAGCGGCCAATATAATTTGTTACGCCAACGCTCCGTGCTTGCCAGCCAAATCATAACAACCAAAGAAAAACATATTATCGCAGTAAGGTTGAACAGAAGATGATTGCTCATCAACTGCCATTGGATTTGAGACCAGGTACTTTGTTCAACAAGCGTGGCCAATTTCATTTGCGGTATGGTTGGAACATCGGCTACGACATTGCGAAAAGCATAAACCCCGGCGGCAGCGGCGATGACAGAACCCATTGCTCCTATTAAAATCATCAGGCGGCCAGCATTTTGAATCCAACTTTTGCGATACAATATGGTAATCAGTTCAATGATCACGCCCGTTGTCAGTATTCCAAGCGGCAAATGTATCAATACCACATGCCAGTTCGGATTGATAAAGTGTGAAAACATAATGCCGCCCCTTTAGTAATTAGATATAAATTCTGTCGCCACTGCCAAGTTCCTATAATATTGATATGTAAATACGCCGAAGGCAAAAATCACGGGTTACTCATTTACCGGATATGCCGCAGTTCCAGGTGGAGACTGATACCATCCTGGGTCCTGGTAGTCTGTTATGTTTTCCCTAACTTTCAGAACTGTAAACATTCCACCCATATCTACATTTCCAAACTGACCTGCAAAAGTTGTAGGCACCATATTTTTAGGTCCCGTCATTTGCATTTCTAACATCTCCTCCATTCCAGTTGTGCCCATAGCCATGTAGCCCGGCACAAGGTTGCGTACTTTTTCTTCAACGTCTTTCTGATTTACACCGATCATATTGGGAATATCATGGGCCATGCCGCTCATGATATGGTGAACCTTGTGGCAGTGCAATGCCCAATCACCTGGCGCATCAGCCACAAACTCAATATCGCGAGTAGAACCGACTGGCACATTGACCGTTGTTTCAGGCCATTGAGCAGTTGGCGTGATTGGGCCGCCATCTGTGCCGGTAACCTTAAACGAATAGCCGTGAAGATGAATAGGATGTGAATCCATGCTAAGATTTCCGATCCGTATCCGCACTCGCTGGCCTAATTTCACCACAAGGTGCTCGATTGCAGGTGAAATACGGCTATTGAATGTGAAATAATTGAAATCAACCATAATATTCGGATTAGGTGTCGCTGTTCCAGCCTTTATAAACCATTCATGAAGCATGATCGCAAAATCTCTGTCGGGTAGCGGCACGATAGTCTCCTTGGGGTGAATTATGAATAAACCCATCATGCCCATGCCGATTTGTACCATCTCATCAGCATGCGGGTGGTACATCTGGGTTCCGTGCTGCCGTAATGTAAACTCGTATGCGAAAGTCTGGCCAGGTCGAATTGGCGGCTGATTAAGACCCCTTACACCATCCATTCCGTTTGGCAGCAATATCCCATGCCAGTGAACAGATGTGGTTTCCGGCAATTTATTGGTAACCAGTATGCGCACGCGATCACCCTCGACCACTTCAATCGTTGGGCCTGGGGTCTGTCCATTATAGCCCCAGCAGTTGACAACAAGTCCCGGAGCAAACTCTTTTTTAACTGGTTCTGCAACTAAATGGAATACTTTAACTCCATTTTCAAATTTCCACGGTAGTGTGCTGCCATTAAGAGTAACAACAGGCGTGTAGCCATGCGGTACCGCTGTATTGGGATCGGAATATTTAGCATGGTCATGATGATGATTGTGTTCCTGGCTCATGGCCGCATCGATTTTATTAAGTAATACCGAACCTGCTGCAATAGCGGTGGCTGCAACTCCTGACTTCATCATAGCCCGACGATTCATATTCATTTTATTGCTCCATTTGTAACAAGTCTTGCGCCGCCAAGAGTACGTTCAAGTTGTGAGCGTAATATCCAGTAATCTCTGAGTGCTTCCAGGTAATTCTTTTTGGCGGCAAATTCCATTTGTTTGGCGGTGAGAAGATCATATACTCCGGTAATCATGGCGTTATACTGCTCTAGTGTCAACGCCACAATTTGCGCCCGGAGCGGTATTACATGCCGAAAGTAATATTGGACAATTTGTCTCTTGGCGGCTAGATTGCCGGCAGTAGCTCGAACCTCTGAACGAATGCCTATGGCCAAACTATCGACGATATGCCTGCTTTGTTTCATTTGAGCTTCAAGTTTTTGTATCTGTGCCTGGCGTCGATCAAAAATAGGCAGTGGCAATTCGATACTTGGACCGGTTACATTTGTTCCATCTGTGTCACGTTCTGTATCAATGCCTAATTGTACCTCACTGATAATTCCCTTGTGGGCCAGATTAAGCGCATCTGACACAATCTGCATCTGCTGTTTAGCTGCCGCCAAATCAAGCCTGTTTGCAACTGCAATTTTTTCGATGTCTTCAGTAGAAAGTTCCTGGCTGGGCAGTTGGGCCAGGTCGGGCATGATTTTCCAATTAATCTGCTGCCCCCAGAGTCCCATCAAAGAAGTCAGTTCCGCTCGCAACTGCTCAATTTGTATCTGATCCTGAGCCAGTTCCAATCTGCTTTGATGAAAAGCTGCCTGTTCATTGGCAAGATCGAGATCATTGATATTGCCTGCGATATACTGCCGACCAGCCATTTCAGCGGCGGCTTGTGATACTTCAACCTGCATCTGACGCATACGAACGATCTGCATTTGCCCCTGCAATCGATAATAAACTTGCTGTACCTGATTGCTTAGATCAAGAACCCTGTTTGCAACCTGCAACTTTGCCTGCTCATATTGTGCTATGGCTAATTTTTGGCGCACGGGACGTAAAAACACGTCGAGGAAATCCTGCGTTACGGAAAACTCCGTATTTGTTGAACTAGGCGGCCCATCCGGGAATCGTGCCTTTGCGGAAAAAACAGGATTTCTAAATAATCCAGCCTGCACCACATCGGCCTGAGCTATACCGAGTTCCTCAAAAAATGACTGGATAGATGGATTGTTTAAAAGAGCAACCTGCACGGCCTCATCAACGCTCATTTCATGTTCAAGCAGCTTATTTACAGCTTGGGCGGCATTGTGATCGAGAACAGCCCCCTGATTCCATTGTACGTGTTTGCCGGTGCGTGCTTCAATAAGTGTCTGTAATCCGGCAACATCCGCCTGGGGTGCTTTGGATGCGCAGCCGGTCATAAATATGCAAAAGATTGCCGCGGCTATCATAATTCTCATATATTAGCGATCCTCCAAACAATTCACGGCGCTGTTTGTTCGTGGCTTTCATGTTCGTTGTGTTTTTCATGTGTTTGAGGTATTGGTAACTGCTGCTCTGGTTCCGAACTGCTGTGGTGCATGTGCATAGATGGTTGATTATTGAGGCTGGGTTTAATCAGAAAGTCTGTGTCACCTTGCAGGTCAAAATCCGATTTAATGGTTTGGGCTTGAGGGGAATTCGGGTCAGCAGGACCGCCTGAAATTTGTGGAATGGGTTTTTGTCTTGCACATCCAACAAGGCATATCAAAAATATTAAAGAGAATAGACGAAGTATAATCATATCTCAACCCCCATGATAATTACATCTATTTACTTGAAAGATTATAGTCCATGTATTGTCTAACGCAAAGGAAATTGTTTTGAAAGCCGAACCGAATTTAATACTGGGTCATAGTCGAAATTTTGTGATTTCCCATCCACATTTATGACGATAATAAGTATAGCCGTAAAATTCAGAAGGGTAATATGGATATAAATCTTAAGTTGGAAAATTACGACCAGGAAGGCCTCTATTTGCTGTTCCCCGATGGTAATTGTCTGACACTTACCAGAAAGGCCATCGAAGAAAAAGCTATGGTTTTTTGGCAGGATGAAACCAAGATTTCAAAACAGGTAAAAGATGCCGCCCAGTTTGCTCGATGTGATTTTTGTCCCTTGAAAGGTTGTGACAGCCTTTGTGACGCAATACGTCCGACATTTTCGCTTATAGAATCGCTCGACAAGTATTTTTCCCATAATGAAATTGTCGCTGTCTATAAAACTGCCTCAGGCGGTCTCTACACTCGCCAAACAACCATGCAAAATGCCTTGCGAGAACTTTCATTGCTGAGCCTGGTTGGTTATTGCCGCATCGGCAGAAAATACTGGCGTCATTTTTTGGGCATAATACCACTTGCAGATGCTTCCGAAATTGCCGCAACCCTGTATTTTAATTTCTATTATCTCTGTGGCGGAAATCAGGATGCTACCCAAACGGCAATTGACAAATTTAAAAAGGAAATCACCGTTACCGCACGAAACCAGGTGCAGAGATTGAATTTGATATGCCAGAAGGACGCCTTTCTCAATGCCTTTGTGAATGCCCAGGTGATCACCGAAATCTTGTCTTATGATTTTGATAAAACCATTAAAGAAGCTTTTGGCCTCCGCTACCGCTCTCTTGCTGCTGATGATTCTGGACGGGCAGCCATAGGACTTTTTGAACCTCTTGATAAGCCTGCCTGATTTTTGCTTCTAACCAGATATCGAGCATATAATACATATCATTGAGCATGACCGCATCATTCTACATGAGCCAGAGACAGGAAAATTTTATATAATTACTGACCTTCAGAATAGGTTAGAAAAGTATTAACTGAGCATTATTTTGGATTTTTCGGGTTGAGGTCTTGTGCTAACAGCCAAATAAATGGGTTATCAGCCATCAGTTAAGTTTATCTTTATTGATTCGGGGTTTGCTATTTAAATTGACCCTGGTGTCTCTGGAACAGGTACAAAATGGTAAGGTATTTAGAACTGCAAAATAGGAATAAGCCCGATAGCGACTTTTCCAGAGATCGCCTATCATGCTGTTGGCTGGTAGCTGACAGGCTGTTATGGCAAAGCTTAAATGTTTTGTGATAACAAGTAGTCACCTGCCAGCCGTTTATTTTAACCCCAAATTCTACAATTCAGCAAATTTTTGGTTTAACCTCACCAGTGCCAAACTGTCCTGCTTGCAGTATTCGAGCAATCCCTTTGTACTTTCACAATCTGATCTCTGCCATATTTGCCCGTCATCATATAAGAAAATGCTACCATTAGGCTACTCCAGGAGATAGAAATGTCTCGGAATCGGCGATTGGCCTATGAAGGCATTATTATTGGCGAACCTGTAAAATCCATTGTTTGCAAATATGGGTACTACTTTTCTGGCAGAACCGTCGCGACAAATAATATTTCACTTTTGGCGAAGCCTTGCCATTAAAACGGTGCCGATTATTCCGAATACAACCGCATAGCCAAAGCCCCAGGCCGATCCTATCAATGTCCACAACAGGCCGACCGCCAAGCTTGATACCAAGTCGCCAATGCCGTTTACGGCACCTAATACACCAAACGCAGTTCCAGCTATTTCGGAATTGACATAATCGCGAACGGCAACACCCTCCATAGTATCTTCCCAAGCTATAAAAACCCCAGCCAGACTAAAGCATATCCTGTGGTTCAACAGAATCGGCCAGCATTGCATCCCGGACAGGCCCGCGAATGCCTCTGCCTAGCCATCCAATTGTTCGCCCAAATAGAATCAGCGGCCATGCAAATGCAAACGCAAAGAATACTTTGGAAATTCCTGTCAGAATATATCCGATTGTTGTCCACTTTTCGATGGCCTATCTTGTCGCTGTGGAAACCCGCACCGAGTTTAACAAAGCTTGACAAGGCATCGGCTATGCCCTCGATAGAACCTAATGCCGCCGCAGAAGCCCCAATTGACTGCATGAATTGCGGCAGGATAGCAGTTGCCATTTCATGGCAGAAATCACATAACAAACTGGTCAGTCCGAATGCAAATACATTACGATTAAGCCAGTGGCGTTTTTTTGTAACCGGGGGCTGCATTTCTATTTCCTGTGCATCTGTTTTCATATTCGTCTTATTCATAATATCAGGCCTGAGGTATTTTTGCACGCAAAAGAGATTCTCGGCTGACCATAGACTTGAATTTCCCGTTTGTCAATAATTGGAAGTCGCTTATGTCGAACCAAGTCTCCATACTTTCTTTTGTGGCACATAAAACTTCTTAGGTCTTGCGTATGAATGTTATGGCTATTAAAGTGTGCCATGAATCGCTTTGCTGTATTGTTCGGGCTGTAGGATAATGAGCCACCGCTGACCGGAAAGTTTCACCCGGCTAAATTTAATTCTCACATCCGACAGTATCGAACAGGTCGTATTAGCGGTTTCGACTTTTGATGTCAAAAGTAACAAGATATTTGCATTTGCACCTCTTTTGATCTCGTCTGAAATTTCCTCCAGCAAATGCTCTGTTTTTATATAAGTTGGATAAGGGTCTTGCTTTATAGTAAGATGCTCTACCATTCTGGCTCCATAAAAGATCAGCCCGTCTGCACGCCGGTTTATCGTACATATCTCGCAGTTCTTGGCGGACATATACTGTGATATTTCTCGCCACAACGCACGGGAATCTCTCTCTGTTGGATAAATTGCAACAACATATTTTACCAAAACCAGAAACATGCTCCATATAAGGACAAACCGTATTGAATCAAATACGGCTGATTTTATTCCAGTATTCATGGCAATCACACCAATTCTGTCCGACCACATCTTTGCACAGGCGATCGCGACAGGCGCTAATAGCGGCAGTGAATATAAAGGCAATTTGGAACTTGCCATACACAAAATTAGTAAAGGGATCAAAAACCAGCATATAAGGAACAACTTTTGGGGTTTATGCACGAGGTTTAGCCAAAAATCTTTTTTCGTATATTGGGCTAGCGTGCTTGAGGCTGGTTTTTGAAGCCATAATATACACCATGGCAAAGTCCCAGCAGTAAGAATAAATAGGTAAATATGCGCTCCCGCCAAACCGGGATTTCGTTTGTACTTGCTCGAAACTAATCTGCCCCAAACCTGGTTATCGAAGAAATACGAAAAACTGCCCTCCAATTTAGCCCCGACCCAAATATACCAGCTTAAGCCAATCGAAATGAACAACACAATGCCGATGATAGTCCAAGTATCGAATATAAACGCTTTTAACTGTCTCCTGATCGCCAAAAAAACAACCATTCCAGCAAACGGAATAAAAATCGCCGGGCCTTTAGTCAGAAAGCCAAATCCAAGGGCGCAAAAAAGGAGCATTTTCCAAAACGAGGCCAACGGCTCATCTGCCGTAATGCTTTTCCAGAATGCCAGTGCGCAAACCGCCGTCCACAGAGCCAAGGGTGTATCGGGAGTAACGATATTTGCCGCGATAAATGGCACAAGCATTGTGCCATAAACAATTGACGACAATACCATCATCCGCCTGCTGCCGAACATGCTCCAGGCCAGCAGTCCGACTGTCAAGCATGTAATTACATAACATGCGCCATGAAAAAATCTGACCGCAAATTCATTATGACCCAATAATTTTATGGATGCGATAATCCCCCAATAGAGTAAAGGAGGCTTATCAAGAAAGATTTCCTCTTCTCCCAGATAGGGGATCAAGAGATTATGTTTTTGCATCATGGTTACAGCCGTGCCGACATAATAACCCTCGTCTGGCTGCCAAATGCCTCGTTTGCCCTGAAACAAGAACGCCAGAATTAAAAGAAGCGTAACTAACCCGGCAAAAAGAAACCAGTTACTTATAAAAAAAATTCTGTTATTCAAACGATAGTCCCTTTTTTTCACATAATGAATGCCAGATCACTTCCATGAAAACTTGCTCAGGCCGGTCATTACTTCACTTATATTATTTTTCCTGGTCGAATAGAACGCTTGGATATCTGTTCTTTTCTTATCTGATGCGTCAGTCAGTTCCTGCTGAAATACACCGTAACTCTTCAGTGGGAAAACCGCCTTATATTCAGAATCGGCATAAGCCAAGCTGCTCCAGTCGGAAAAAATAGTGTACGATCTTTTATGGCTTCCAAATAAATCGTAAGCGCAGCAATAATCCTCCGAATCATTTTCGATGCCCAGGAGATTCATAATTGTAGGCGAAATATCCAAATGACTTGTAAGTTGATTCACTTCAAGGGGCGCTTTGCCTGGTACCCATATTATTAGAGGGGTCTTAGTCTGCTCAATTGTGAAACTGGAGTTGTGACCCCAATGCCCTTTTTCCATGAATTCCTCACCATGGTCGCCGGTAACGATGACAATAGTTGAATCCAGCAGTTTATTTGTTTCAAGATACGAGTATATCCGGGCGAGTTGACTATCCAGATGATTACATGAATTGACATAGCGATTCCAGATCAAAGGCATATCTTGTTTTAAATTGGAAGATGTGTAATTGAATTTTTCAAGGTACGGTTTCCGTATGGCGTTTTCCGGCGGGAAATAATACTGCGCATGCGGAGATTCAAAAAACATGAATGTAAAAAACGGGCGGTTGGGTTCTCTGTTTTGGATAAAATCAAGCATTTCGCCGGTATATTCCCTGTCTCGCTGCCAACCTTCACCAGGGGCGCCGTCATGGAGCCTGTCACGAGCGATACTTGAAAATACAGTACGATCAAATTCAGGGTAAGAAAACCGCGCGCTTGTATAAAGGCTCATCTGATAATTATTTTTAAGCAGTAAATCTATTAAAACAGGCCCTCGCTGTTCATGTAAAAAATCGAACCAGTAACTACCGTAAATACCGTAAAACATTGTAAAAAGTGCAATCCGCGTACCATTACCGCCGCTGAAATGGTTTTGGAACCACGTCGATTGCTGGCCAAATTTGCAGGTAGCGGGCATGATATTGGGATCGACCATATCGGATCGTAATGATTCAGCCACTAGCCAGACAATATTGTAATTGGTACAGTTTTGTTTTCGGCGTATCTCGCAGAGGGGATAGCGAAGCTGAAAAGATTCCGCAAGTTTTATATTAAAATCGCCTCGCTGGGCAGGTTTGAACCCTGCTTTTTTGAGCAAACCCTGAAATGTGAGCGGCATATATAAAGGAAAATCATTGGCAGCAATGAGAACAGATGACTTACCATTGAAGCTGCATACTCCATACGTTACTGCCTGGAAAGCCCAAACAATCGGCAAACCTATAATAAAATAGCATACTGCTACGCGATTTAAATGTGGTATCCGAAAAGTCAAGCCATGTGTGCGTAATAAAATAAACATGATTGCTGATTGAAGAATTATGAACCCCAGGATTATAAGCATGAAGGAAACATAAGTATCGCTTCCACTGCCCATTGATTCGATACCGCCTGGAGTCGATACTATGTTCCAGACAAATCCGTTTATGTGAAATCCAAACATTCTTAAAATAGTTCTATCTGCAAAAATGAATATCTGCGAAAATGAAGCCACCGCAGTTATTAAAATATAGATCAATGGCCTGACAATACGAATGTTATATTTCAGTATCCATTCGCCAAGCAACGCGACAATCAGGACAGGCAGCAAGTATATCAATGGACAAGTCAAATATACGCCTGTTGAAAAAGCTGCTGTAATCGCATCGTTCATTTGGATTTTATTCCAAAACCCCCAACAATTAATGATCGCAACCAGGTAGGTAAAGGCAAAGTATTTCCACAGTAAATGCTTGGAACGGCGGGATGATTCAACCATAATATTTCCGATCACAGTAGTCGCGTAATTGCGATTATCGAAAATATTTTAGTGGGCCAACCTTAAGGCAAACTTAAAACGTGCTGAAAATTATTTAATTTCGGACAGGAAGTATAACAGTTACCTCGGTTCCTGACTGATTTGACGCGATTTCGATTTTGCCGCCGTGACGGTGCGCAATTTCCAATGCGATAGATAGTCCCAGCCCTGTTCCTGGAACAGAACTTGTTCGGGCATCATTGCCCCTGTAAAACCTATCAAAAATAAGCGGGAGCTTTTCTGATGGGATAGGATTTCCCTGACTGTAAATGGAAACAGCAATTTGCGTCTGGCATCGCGGTTTTATACTTACATTTATGTTTGTTCCTGGCGCAGAATATTTGACAGCGTTATCAAAAATACAACAAAACAATCGCTTTAATTCCGCTGGATCGCCCATTACTTTGCATGATGGGCTATTCTCTAAAATAAAAATGGAGTTCCAGGCAGGGTGTTGTTTTTTGGTGCAGGCAGCAGTCTCTTCCAGCAAAGTACCCAGATCAATCAAAGAACGATTCTGCAATACACTGATTTCATCGTATCTTGCCAGAGTAATAAGTTGATCTATCAACCGCTCTAGGCGTGCGATTTCTTCGAGGGTGTCGTCGATAGCCGCCTCATATTCATGCTGATTGCGTGTGCGCATACGAACAGATTGTAAAGTGCTTTTTGCGATAGCCAGCGGTGTACGCAATTCGTGCGAAGCATCGGCGGTAAACCTTTTCTGTTTAGCTATAGCAGATTCAAGTCGGCCAAGCATATTCTTGATCGCATCTATAAATGGCACAATTTCTAACGGAATCGCTTTAGCTTGTATCGAAAAAGTTCCAATATTTTGTACGGTAATATTATTGATCTGGGACGATATATCATAGATCGGCTTTGTACCCCAAGAGACCAGACTCCAAATGGCTATTGAGGAAGCAAGCACGATGCAAATACTGAAAATAGTTATAAATCGGACGTACTCTGCAATTTCGCGATTGGCAAAGCGGCTGGATTTAGCGATTACAATGTTTATAACTTCATTATTAACAGCCTGTTTTGACCAAGCGACTCTAAACCTCTTTGAGCCTTCAGAAATTTCATAAGTCCTGACCTTCTCCAATTTTTGTTTATTAGTCGAAATATTAGGAGTTTTCAAAAGAAGTTGACCGAATACACTTTCCGGGGTATCACTTGCAAATCTAGGCTCAGAACTTCCTTCGGCCCAGATACGATAAGCAACCCGTTCGCCTTTTTGCAGGCTCGTTATAGCGTCTATTTCAGACTTTAATTGTTTTTCATCCTCGAAATTATCAAGGATCGTGGCAGCAATTCCATTTATTATTGAAAGCAGAGTTTGATCCAGACTTTTGAATTGTGCCTCACGAAATTCTACAAATGAAAAAACAGAAATCGTAGAGATAACTATTACAAGCAAAATACATATCAAAACAGTAATTCTTGCTTTTAATGAAAAAATATTCATTTGGGGTTTTCTCCGAAAACGTAACCGCGATTTCTGAATGTCTGTATAAGATTGCTGTCCGATCCAAGTTTTTTACGCAAGGTCGATATATGCGCCTCAACTACATTTGAAAACTTCTCGGAATTAAAATCGTACAAATGCTGTTCTATTTCAGCTTTACTGATAATTTCGTCATGTCTGCGAGCAAGATATTCCAACAGCCGGTATTCGGTGGCCGATAAACTCAACGATTTGCCCTTGATGGTGATCTGTTGTATCCTGGTATCTATTTCCAATTCACCGATCAGGATTTTCGGGTTCGGCTGTTTATACCCACGCCTGATAAGAGCGCGACATCGCGCAAGCAGAATTTTAAGGTCAAAGGGCTTAGTCATATAGTCATCGCTGCCCATGTCAAGCCCGCGTATAACATCTTCAACTGTATCTTTTGCCGTCAAAATCAGAACTGGCGTCTGCACAGATGAATTTCGCAAAGACTGGAGTATTTCAAGGCCATTGACTTTAGGTAACATTAAATCCAGAATTATTAAATCATATTGCCCGGATTCTGCAAAGTATTTGCCGTCCTCTCCATCGTGCGAAACATCAACTACATAGGATTCTTCTTCCTCCAGTATTCGCTTTATGTTTCGGGCAAGCTTGGTTTCATCTTCAACAACAAGAACTCGCATACCGTGAACCTCTCACTCAAGTAATCGGTGTAACTTAAGCTTTATTCAATTATTTTTCCAATGTTTTCCTGATATTGCACAAATCAAACTATTTTGGAAAGCCTTAAAGATAATATTAACTTCCGACCAACATGCGCATAAAACACGGGCTAGGAGACTTTGGAGTGTTGGCAAAAAGCTAAGTTGAGCCTGAATGATAGAGCCGGTATCCCGCTTGTTAGCATTGGTAGCAGTGGGATCGGTGGAGAGTATCAGAGGGAGGTTTAGAATAAGCTAAGCTTGAAAGCCATTATGACCAGTTTGGATAAGTCTGCATTTTATTGATTTACAGAATGTTGTCTGGTACAATCTGCACATTATGGTTGGCAGAGTGAACGAAGCACTCAGAGCGGCGGCAATATGACGAAAATTGAAGAATCAATTTTAGCTATCTTTCGGACCTTTAGAGTAGGGGCAAATGGAGTCTTACCGTCACAGTCTTTGCAAAGCAAGACCAGCAAATGGGATCGTGCTATGCAAGATGGCATTAAAGATGCGATCAATAACTTGATTACTGGTGGTTTTCTGAAACAGGAAAATAATCGATATCGTCTTTTGCAAAAAGGATACGACCATTTGTACCAAGCGGCAGATAACACAATTATTAGACCCAAGAAGAACTGGGTTCAAAGAAACAAAAAATGGTTTGTCGGTACGGTAATCACTGTTGCTATTGCCATTGGCGGATGGATTGTAGACATTTGTGGAAAAAATGATGAACCCTTTAAAATACCTAGCAATCAGAACCTTGGACAACAATCTATCTTCCCCAATAATAAGGGGAATGTATCTGTTGCTCAGTATCAAGGACTTGACCCAAACACACTTGTCGGAAAATATGGCGAGTCACAGAAAACATTAGGACAAAAGGAATATGAGCTTGAAAAAGCAAGGTGGGAGAAACAACAGCTTGAAAATGCTGTCAAGTCTTACGAAAACGTTTTGAGCGATGCTTCTGCTAGAACAATAGATGCGTATAAACTTGCCATTAAAAAAGAACCGCATAATTCTTATGCATGTGTAGACCTTTGCAGCCTTTACATCAGATTAGGGCGTTATACAGATGCTATAGATGCCTGTAAGCAGGCAATCGAAGTCGACCCACGTTCGACAGGGGCATACGATCATCTGGGCTTCGCTTACTGTAAGCTTGCTCGTTGGCAAGAGGCAAAGGAAGCATTTCAGCAAGCTCTCAAGATTGATCCGAATGACTCCGAAGCACAGGGAAATCTTGGTGGTGTATATAGTCAGCTTGGTCAATATGAAGATGCTATTAAGTCATTGAAACAAGCCATAAGGCTTAGGCCTGATAATGCTATGGTTTATAATGATTTGGGATGGGCACTTGGAAACCAGGCAAAAAAGGAAAATGGAGCGATTCGGCAGCAGTTGCTGTCACAAAAAGAAGAAATGTGCTTAAAGGCAGAGTCAATTCAGCGTGGTTCAGGCGCTTACGGTCTTGCTTGCTTAGCCGCTTCATCAGGAGATAAATCAAAATGCTTAAAATGGCTTAAAATTGGTGAGCAAGAAAATTCGCTACCAAATAGCAAATACGCCATGGCTGAGGTCGATCTTGAAAGCGTTCGCAATGAAGATTGGTTTAAAGAAATTAAATGGTCTGAGACCCAAAGTGAGAATGTGCCTAATTAAGCTAATGCAGGAAATCAATGCTCATGCTTAGGGAGGCAAACTTGCTTCACTATTTTTAGAATGTGAAAAATGGAAGGCATAATTATCAACAAGGATGACAATAGTATTTGTTTGCAAGTAGATGAATACTTGTACCAGAAAGAAGCAATCCAAGCTGCTTCACATAAGTTTATTGACAAAAACTACGTCAAAATAGACCGCAACTCGGTAGGACTCATATCGGTCATTTTACGCCCAAAAGAAAACTGCGAAAGCGAAAACCTTGCCCTTGAGTTCTGTAACGAACTTATTGACCAGCAAGTCAGAATAAACATAGAAAAAAGCTGTGGCAATATCCGTGATTTGATTGTGAAGCAAGCATTTGCCCCTATCGACAATATTCAAGATGAAGTTAAGATATGAGCCGCGTAAAACCTTACCAATTAATACCATTTCGGTTTACCAGATTCAACGATGATTACCTTTTGGTGAACGAAGTGGGGGAACATGAGTTTATAAGCAGCACGATTTTTGGCGATTTCACATCTCACCAGCTATCGACCCAATCATCTGAGTTCTTGAATTTGAAGTCAAAATATTTTGTGACTGATTCCGATGTTGGTCCTGTTATCGATATGCTTGCGATCAAGTACAGAACCAAGAAATCCTTTCTTTACAATTTTACATCTCTTCACATGGTCGTTCCTACCTTGCGATGCAACTCAAATTGCATTTACTGTCAGGTATCCAAGAAAGATCCTGATGCAGCTGGTTTTGACATGGATACGAGAACTGCCAAGAATACAGTTGATGCTATTTTCACATCGCCATCTTCTCATATCAAAATTGAATTTCAGGGCGGTGAGCCTTTACTCAATTTTAAGATGGTAAAATACATAGTTAAATATGCGATAAAGCTGAATAAGAAGCACAAAAAGGACTTAGCTTTTGTCATATGCACGAATTTAACATTGATTACGCCCAGGGTTGCCAAATTTCTCAAAAAGTATAACATACCAATTTCAACTTCGGTCGATGGTTCATGTGATGTGCATAATCGAAATAGACCTCTGCAAAATAGCGAACTAAGCCATCCAATAGTTACTCGAAATATGCAGATGGTGAATAAGATAATGGGGCCAGGCAATGTATCTGCCTTAATGACCACTACTCGACACAACATTAATCTGCTTAGATCCGTAATTGATGAATATGTGCATTTAGGTTTTGATCATGTCTTTATACGAAATCTCAATCCCTATGGTGGCGCAAAACAAGAAGTCAAAGCCATTGGATACCCTATTGAAGATTTTGTTACGAATTACAAAGATGCCTTGAATTACATAATCGAGTTAAATCTTAAAGGTATCTATATAGTTGAAGCTTTTGCTGCCCTTCTTCTGGAGCGAATTCTAACGCCTTTTGCTACTGGATTTGTTGACCTTCAGTCACCAGCTGGCGTGGGTATAGAAGGTGCGGTATATGATTATAATGGCAATGTCTATGTTTCCGATGAGGGCAGAATGCTTGCAGCGATGGGCGACCAGTATTTCTTACTTGGCAACGTGAATGAAAATTCTCATGCCGAAATATTTGGCAGTGAAAAGCTAAGGTCTATAATTAGAAATTCTTGTCTGGAGAGTACCCCGATATGTGCTTCGTGTGCATTTCAGAGTTTTTGCGGTGCCGATCCAATCCGAAATTATGCTGAGCACGGAAAAATAGAGTGCCATGCCAATCTAAGTAAGACCTGTAAAAAATGTAAACCTATTTTAATGCACTTATTTGAACTGATAAAGCGAGATGATAAGACTATTAATAAAGTATTTTGGTCATGGATCAACCGAAAACCGTTTGATGGAGAAGTGATCAATTGAAGAAGCTGTGCAGCACTAGTTGCAAATGTAATAAAGTAATTTTGGCCAGAGTTGTGAATGACAATTGCCAACGCAAGTACAGTTTTGATTCGGTTTTGGTCACAAACAATCCTAACCGTACTAGCCTTAAACATTTAGCTGTAATTACAGCTAATAAGCAGGTCGAACCCTCTCTTTTAGCAGGCAAGACGTTTTTTTTCATGGGCGTAGATGATTGCGACCAATTAAAAGTTGGTGATATCTTGCAACTGCATCCAGATGGGACTATCGATGTGCTCTATGAAGCACAATCACATCATAACAGCTTATTCTTAACAGAGCAATGCAACTGCTCTTGTCTGATCTGTCCGCAATATACAGTAAAAACTCACAGTGACCACAGTGATACTGCATTGGCTATTATTAAACTGATCGCCCCCGAAACCAAAATGCTTGGTATTACAGGAGGTGAGCCAACTCTCCTTGGAGCTAAGTTTCTTGAGGTTGTACGAAGTTGCAAGCAGCATTTGCCAAATACTGCCTTGCAAGTGCTCTCTAATGGCATTCGATTTAGTGATTTTCAGTTTACTGAGCAATTTGTCAGTATTGGTCATCCAGACATACAAATAGGCATTCCATTATACGCAGATACAGATACTCAGCACAACCATATGGTACAAGTCAAAGGTTTTTATAAGACCATCAAGGGAATTCAGAATCTAGCCTTATTTAACCAAAGAATAGAAATACGCACGGTAGTAAATGCTCTAAATTATCAGCGATTGCCGATGTTTGCCGAATTCATATACAGAAATTTTCCGTTCGTTTCCCATATCGCTTTTATGGGCATGGAAACCAGAGAGTGTGCTGAAAAAAATCTTCAAACGGTTTGGGTTGATCCTTATGAGTATAGTAAGCAGCTGGAATCGGCGGTCGATATTTTAAAGTTAAGAAATATGAATGTTTCAATTTATAATAGCCAACTTTGTGTTTTGCCCAGGTCATTATGGGGATTTGCCAGGCAATCGATCTCAGATTGGAAAAATATCTACTTGTCTGAATGTGACTCATGCAGCGAGAAACATTCGTGTGCTGGCTTTTTTGCGTCTGGGAAAAACATCCATAGTAAGTACATAAAACCCATGTAACCCAATGTTACAACTGGGTTATAAAAATCGTAAAGATTATATTGACAATCTGTTTCCACTATATAGAATTGTAGATATATCTAATTGCGGGAGATATTATGAAGGTCAACAATTATTTTAGGTGGGTAGTTTCTGCGATTGCGGCTGCGGTGCTTATGTTTGGTGCTCAAAATGCGGCATCTGATAATAACTCTGCTCTAGCCAAACAAATCACAAAGAGTACACCGCTTGTATTGCAGCATGCGGCGAGCATTAATGCGAATAACCAAATGCATGGATCACACAGTTCGCATAGTTCACATTCTTCTCACAGCTCTCATTCTAGCCACTATTCAGGTTATTGATGGCATATGCCTATTATGATGAATAGAAGGCGCATTTTTGCGCCTTTTTTATTACATAGCTTTGGTGGAACCAACAAGGAGATTTAAATGGATGGGCAAAAAAGTTTTTGGGGAAAGGTATTTAGTGCATCAGCATTCTTAGTCGCAAGTTTTTTGCCTTCATCTGCCAAGTCTTCTGCTATTATTAATTCTAATATTGTCCCGGAACATGAAAGTAGTTTAAAGGCGCTCGCCCCAAAAACTCCTATTTCCAAGCTTTTGTTTTTGAAGAAAGCGTGGGATCAAAAGAACCAATGGCTTGCTCACAGATCGCATTCTTCACATCGGTCTCATAGTTCACATGCTTCAGGAAGTAATTCGCCTTCACATTACTCGTCAAGCATTGCACCATCAACTCCGATCAGTCCATATACACCTGCTCCATCTACACAGCCAAGAACCCAAACAGCAGCCCCAACCAAAGTTTCTAAATCACCGCCAACCGCAAATATGTTAATAGGCTCTCAGACGTGCAGAATTAATGAGGAAGTCTCATTTTTTGATAAGTCAGAAGGCAATGTTACAAAGTGGCTATGGAATTTTGGCGATGGGACTACCAGTTCTGAAAGGAATCCGCTCCATAAGTATGCACAAGCTGGAAAATACTCTATCAAACTAATTGTCTCTGGTGCTGATGGAAGTGATGATATAGTAAAGGAAAACAAGATTACTGTTTTAGAGAAGAAACCGATTGCTCAACTTTTGGTGGAAAACCCAGTAGTTAGCCAAGGACAAGAAGTTTCTTTTAAAGATAAGTCAAATGGAAACATTGAGTCATGGTTATGGAATTTCGGTGATGGTCAAACCAGCACAGAAAAGAATCCCAGCCATAAGTATCAGCAACCAGGTACATATGCAGTGCAACTGAAGGTAACAGGTCCAGGCGGCAGTGATACCATTACTGATTCAAATCAAGTAACGATCACTGAAGCAGCTCCAGTGGCAGAATTTTCAGCGACTAAAAGAAATATTTGCAAAGGGCAAACAGTCACATTTAAAGATGATTCATCTGGCAAAGCGTCTGCATGGCTATGGGACTTTGGTGACGGTTTTTCGAGTACAGCACAAAATCCGATTCATACCTATATTCAGCCTGGTAATTATACCGTTAAATTGAAAGTAACTGGTCAAGGCGGAAGCACAGAATGCACTTCAAAAGATTACATTTATGTCAGTAGTGACTTGCTAAAAGCTGGTTTTGGTCAGTCGCACCTGTCTTGTACAGCGGGCGAAAGCGTGACATTTACAGATTCATCTAAAGGGAAAATTAAGAGTTGGGTATGGAATTTTGGCGATGGAGCAACAAGTACACAGCAGAATCCACACCACATTTTTTTAGAAGCTGACACTTATACTGTTACATTAATGGTTTCCAGCCAAGATGACGTTGAGCAGCGGTGCCAAAAAATCATTATGGTACGACCGATTACAACACTTGTTGAAAAATCCGAATTAGAAAATCAGAAAACAACCGATTCTTCACATGGATTTGCATGGACTACCTATACATTAATAGCGGGTTTGGGTGCTTTTGGGTTGAATAAGCTTAGGAAAACGCTGATTAAGCCAAAGACCGACAAGTGATTAGAATTCATGATCATCTATGCAGGAATAAAATGGGTTTTCGATTTTAGACGGAGATATTATTAACTCAAGCGGCAGTACTAAAGTGACTAAGGTCTCGACTCTCAGCGAGACAGCATTTTTCTTCAATATGGTGGCTGTTGCTGCCTATCGTAATATTCGTTATTAATGCAAGTATTTTAGGGAAAACATGGATTATCGATGATGCTGGAATTGTCTTTGCTTATGCAAATAATCTGGCAAATGGCTATGGTTTAGTGCCCCAACCACAAGCTGAACATGTGGAAGGATTTTCGGACCCTTTATCAGACAGGGAAATATCTTTGAAAAACACGGTGTATATGTATTCCGGTACGTCAGCAAGGGAAGTTTCGACGCATATCGCTGGCAGACGCTTGAGAATAAGGCTCATTTCATCTATCAGATTATGAGCGGTGATGTAGGTATCCGTGAGGCCGAGGATATAAGTGAGGATAGTCTTTCTTATGCGGCGGCAAAAGCCTGTGCTTGCGGCAATCCCAAAATATTTAAGATGATTGAGCTTGAGGCGCAGGTACGCACACTCCGCAATGAAATGGCCGCCCATCAGGATCGACAGTTCAAGATAAATCAGGAATTGGCCTCGCTTCCCGAACAGCGCAAATACGCTGAGAAGTATAAGCTCAAGGCGCAGGAAGATAAGCAGTATTATGAAGATCAGCACAGCCGTGTAAAAGCTACCGAGAGCGGCTTTGAAATGAAGATAAGACAAGCGGTGTTTACCGAGCGATTGCAGGCAGGTCAGGTGCTTACGGCTATGATAGAGGCAAATGTTCAAGGCGGTTGTGTTGAACTGCCTGTTACCATTTTCGGTGATTTTAAATTAAAGGTTCAAAAAGCGGGCGATGATTACCAGGCATTCGTTAACCCAGAGCAGAGTGCCATTTATACCAAATACAGATTTAAACCAGCCGAATTATACGCAGAGGCGATGAGTGTACTATTGACTAATCCCGCCGCGCTTCGGCTTCATGCCCCGAAATTTTGCGCCGCGTTCTTTGCGTATCTCGACGAAAAGCCCGCCGTCAAAGAACTCTACGAGAATATCAATGACGAGCTTAGAAACGGCTAAGGAGTGGCTCAGTGAGAAATTCAGCGCCTCCGAAGCTATGCTTGCCTTCAAGGTGCTTTTATTGCCATCAAGATGGTCAAAGGTGAAAAACTCGATTCGCAGGAACAATCCCTTGCCGATGAGAATAAGAGTTACATCAAACAGCGAGCCAAAATTGCCGAAAATAAATTAGAGGGCGATACCTATTCCAACGAATTGCTCTACGCCCGCTCAAGGGCCGAGCGGTACGAAATGCAGAAACGCATTATGGAAATCGAGGGCAAGGGCTTTGATATTACCCCATACATTGAAAATGATATAATAGATCATGCGCAGGTACTGGCCCGCAGAATACCGCTTAAAACCGCCGAGCGGCACGCGCATGATGCACAGGTGCAGGAGGCTTTGGAATGGCTCACAGAGCGGAACGTGCCCGATGATACCGTATTGAAACTCTACCGCCAAAGCGTAATCAAAATGAAAGATAGAAAAGCCGCAGGCCATAATTTACAGCGGGTACGAATACAACTTAATAAACTCGGCAGCACTTCAAAAAAGCGGTCGGCATAACTACTGTAAACACTTTTGCTGTACGATATTTTTATTGACTAACGGATGTTTGGAGTAGAAAATGAGTCAAATAGGCAGGCAAATTTTTACTACTAGATGAGAGGTCTTTATGCGGGAAGATTTAATCGGAAGAGTAAATAAGATTCATCTTGCACCTCACAATGGGTTGTTGCCCCTGTTCGAGGCTGTTGTGAATTCTATTTATTCAATCCATCAAAGAAAACCAGCGACCGGGAAAATTGATATAATTATTCGGCGTGATAAGTCGCAAGCCAAAATAAAAAAAGAATTGTGTTCTGACCTCATCAGTGAATTTGAAATTATTGATAATGGAATAGGTTTCGATGGGGCTAATTTTGAATCATTCGGCATAGCAGACAGCAGGCATAAAGAGAAAGATGGTGGAAAAGGTATCGGTAGAATGATGTGGCTTGTTGCTTTTGAAAAGGCCGTTATCAATAGTTCTTTTAAGCAAGATGAAGATTTCTTCTTACGAACATTTGAATTTGAAAGAACGCCAGACGGAGTTGATCCTAAAAAGGTTGAAATCTCGAAGCAAACTCAAAAAGGTTGGAAGACATCTATTAAATTGCTAAGGTTCAATCGAAGATATGCGGAAAACACACCTAAAAATTTAGACGCAATCACCAAAGCCATTCTCAGACATTGTTATCAATATTTTTTAATGGAATCATGTCCTCAAATAAAAATTATTGATGAATCCGAAAATGAATCCATTAACTTAAATGAAACGTATAGGAATATATCAACCAGTAAAACGGCACAATATAAAATTGGGAAACATGATTTTGAAATAAGACATGTATGTGTACCTCGCAGCATTGAGGATAAACACATTTTGCATTTTTGCGCCCACAAGAGGAGCGTTAAAGAAGATACCATGAAAAATAGAATTCCAAATTTACCCGCCTCATTACCTAGCGAGAACGGAAGTAAATTTGTGTATGCTGGTTATATTTCGAGTACTTATCTTGATGATAATGTTAATCCCTTACGAACCGATTTCGATTTGAACACAGATGAGAGCTTTAATTATCCCGAAGAAATAAAATGGGATGAAATATCCAATAAAAGCCTAGAGCAAGCAAGCCAATTTCTTTCCGATTTCACAAATGAAATCAAAAAAGAGAAAGATGAAGTGATTAGAAGTTTTGTCGAAAAGGAAGCCTATCAATACAGAGCTTTAATTAAACACAAACCTCAAGTGCTAGATCAAATTTCACCTGATATAATCAGGTCGAAAAATAAGTTAGACTTGGAACTCTATAAACTCAATCAGGAATATGATCTGGAACTTAATGAAAAATATAAAGAGATATTTGAAGACAAAATAGAAATCGATGATATTGAAGAGATTAAACAATATTATTCTGAATTTTTGCAGGAATGGAATGAGCGGGGTATTTCGGCGTTGGCAAAGTATATTGTCCATAGGAAAGCTACATTAGATTTTCTAGGAAAAAGTATACAGAAACAAAATGATGGTAACTATGCCTTAGAAGAAGGTATCCACGAAGTGGTATTTCCATTGCGGTGTACCTCTGATGACCTGCCGCCTAATAGAATGAATTTGTGGATTATCGATGAAACACTTGCTTATCATAAATATCTTGCCTCCGATAAGTATATGGATTCACTCGAAATTATGGATACTGATGCGCATAAACGAGCGGATTTATTAATTTTCAAACATCCTTTTGCCTTTAATTCATCTCCAGCCCCAAGTTTTGGTTCTATCTTTATAATAGAGTTTAAACGCCCATTGAGAGATGATTACACAGAGAGTGAAAATCCTATTAATCAGATATCCCAGTATATTGAGTATCTTAGGTCTGGAAGAGCGAAAGACAAAAATGGCATGCAATTAATTATCCCCAATTCCATGCCAATACATGCCACTATTATTTGTACGATTACACCAACCTTAACGGCATTTGCCAAACGAGCTGACTTCACTCAGAGCTTTGATGGATATCGGTATTTCAAATTTCATAAAGAGTATCATGCTTTCATGGAGATAATGTCATTTGAAACAATGCTAGATAATGCAAAAAAGAGAAATGCCATTTTGTTTGAGAAACTAGGCATCGACAACTATGAATTTGAACAAACTGACGATACCACTTTGAACAGGTTTGTTGAAGAATTACATGAGTAGACAAATATCCGAATTATTTAAAGAATATTTATTTTCAAAGAGATTGGCAGCTAATTCCATTGCGATAAAAAACATAGCGTTAGCTAATTTTATTGATTTATGCGGTGATAGTATCTTACCAATTGAAAATGAATCCTGTTTTACGAAATACGCAGCCATTCTAAGGCAAAAAAACTCACCCCGAACAGCCGAGACTTATAAACGAAATTTATCACCTTTCTTTTCATGGCTGGTTTCAAAAAAATATTTGGTAGGCAATCCTCTTTCTGATTTGCGAATTAACAAAGCCCCGCAAGAGGTAGCGGTTAGTTTTATGCCCAAAGAACTTGAACGCGTATTTACTTTAGCCGATACCAGGTGGCGAGTTATTCTGATTCTAGGCCTTTGCGGTTTGAGGCGTGCTGAAATTTTAAATCTCTGCCGAAATGACTTTGATCTTGATGCAGGGGTTGTATTTTTAACGTCAAAAGTAAATTCAGTTGACACATGGGAATGGGAAAATAAAAATTGCCTGCAAACACCAATTCGATTGCCACCGATTATTTCAGCAGCAAGCTTGCAAATCTGCCCTCAAGATGAAATACTGAAACTGCTAAATTCGGTTCCATTAACTCAACCGTATGTTTGTATAAAACCCAGACACTATGCACTTATGCAGCAAAAGAAATCCGAAGAAACGATTTCATTTGAAGATTGTATCTGCCCTTGGCGGTCATTTACCAGAGATTTCGGGCTTTTGCTAAAGAAAGCTAATGTTCCACATAAGCGATTTGAAGATTTGCGGGTAACGTATGCTGCAAACTTGGCCGAGACGCAAGTCAAAGCTAAATCTGCACAACATCTGTTGCGACACCGAAAAACACTTACTACATATGCTTATTTTCAACGCTGCAAAAAGTGTAATATTTCGACTTTGTGAAACGGCAAAAAAAAGAGCCAACGTGAAAGCTGGCTTAATCCTCTTGAATTTATCCATTAAAATTGCTATTGTGGTTCACAGATTTTGAAGCATATAATAATGCGTATAATAGTTTGCGAATTTCGCTGGATAACACAGACTTAAAATGGCACATGATGGCCAAATGTAAGTCGTGATTCGTTAAAAAGTTAAGATCGTAAGCCGTTAAAATCAAAGAACTTAGTAAAACGGCAAAGATTGCTTTACACGCAGGGGGTCTGGGGTTCGAGTCCCTAATCGCCCATTTTCTTTACTCCTTCAATATCAACTACTTACAACAGTTTCCAATTCCTGGCCTGCTCGTAAATCAATCAAATTTGCCTTGCGGATAACGTAAGATAAGTTTCGCTTTTTTGTAAGTCGATATAGTAAGTCCTCCATTTGGACGATTGTTTTGTTGTAAATAAAACCCTAATGGAG
>Ga0154577_1072_pt3 | contig 24528 bp, 17 predicted proteins | sample RifGroF2_FD_116006 | JGI IMG/M metagenome (GOLD analysis project Ga0154577, IMG submission 116006) | Planctomycetes bacterium GWF2_42_9
AATCTCCTTCTTGATACCATTACCGCATCAGCTATATCATCGACGGAGATGTCCATATTAGATTGTTTTTGTATATAGTTGATTGCGGCGGAAAGAGATTTATCGTCGATCGCGATAATGTCTGTTGATTGCCGAGTTGCAATATGCGTCGGCCTGACCATAGTTTCAGTATTGATGATTTTTTTTGTTCGCATCATCTTTGCCAAAAGCTCCGCGGCTTCGTAGCCTGCTTTTTCTGTGCCCAGTGAAATGCTGGAGAGCGGGGGATTTGTCAAAGAACAGACAAATTTATCGTTATCAACGCCAAGGATTGAAATTTCATCAGGTATTCGCAATCTGGCAAGTTTACAGGCTGTAATCAAATGCTGGCCCCGGTCGTCATTGCAGGCGAGAACGGCGGTTGATAAGGGGAGCGTTTTGAGCCATTTAGCGATATCCTGCTGCTCAAGCTGCCAGGATTTTCTTGGAGCGCCTTTAAGATTTTTGTATACGTTGACTTTGTATCCTCTGGTTTTAAGAAACAATATAAAACTTTTTCCTCTTTCTCTTGACCAGTGGAATTCATCGAAACCGCAGAAAGCGAAATTTCTGAAACCTTTGTTAATGAAATACTCGGCAGCCAATTTTCCTATCGCTTCGGTATCGCCGAAAATTTGCGGCATACCGGGAACGATTTCACGGTAGCCAATCAAAATCGTGGGCACTGAATGCGGGAGTTTTTTTCTTGCGCGTACGGTGTTTGGAATTTTAGCGATAATGCCATCCGCAAGTTCGGGCAAAAGCTGCGGCAATGTTCCTTCGTGTTTGCCCGGTTCGCGATAAAAAACCCAGGGGCCATTTGCGTTGGAATATTGCGCGATTCCCCGCAGTAATCCCTGCACATATTCTCCTATCGGCTCCATCATCAGAATTATCTTTGGCAATTTTTTCATAAAGGCAGTTTAACATATATATTTATGAATGTCTAAAAAAACACATAAAATTGAATGTTATTTAAATACTTGCTATGTGGGAGTGTGTAATGTAAGTGTTTGTGTTTAAAGGTGTAATGGGGATTTTGCTATTGTTTTTTAGCTGTCGCAAAGTGGCTAAAAAAATCCGTATATTGGCTTTGATATAATAATATATTTCTTTTAGTATGTTACTATCGAAGCTGTATCAAAAGTGCACTTAAAAAACAGCGAAAAAGTTATGAATGATTTTTCTAAGGAGGACTTAAAATGAGTAAGAGATTTGGTTTTGTAACATTTTTATTATTTTTTATCTGCACTGTTAATGTTTGTTTTGGACAGTGGGTTTTTTGGACAAATAATGAAGGAGCCGGCGATGGACAGTGGGCTACGACAACCAACTGGGCAGTAGGTTATCCAACGGCAAGTGATGATGTGGTTATTTTGAAAGACGCAGGCAACGCTGCGGTTATCAGGGCAGGTGTAACAGGATATGCTAACTGGATGCATCTTTGCGATACAAGCGCGACAGGTTCCAAAGTATTAGTCAGCGGAGGAACACTAGCGGTATCAGACCATTTGCTTATCGGCGAATGGGGTGTAGATCAGAAAGGTACGCTGCAAGTAGATTCCGGCACAGTCAATACTGTTCTTCTTATGTGCGGCGGCGACAGAGGCGGCAATAACGGTAACGGAACTCTAATTGTCAACGGCGGCAATGTTAATATCGGATGGCTTTTGGCAGTCGGCGGCGGATATGACGGCGTAAGCACAGGCGGTGTTGGAAATGTACAATTAGCAGGCGGCGTTGTTACAATGGCGACAGGAGGCAATGTTATTGGCGAGGGCGGTTTGATTATGTCTAACGGCGGTTTGCTTAATATCGCAGGCGGTGCTTTGAGTCTTAACGGAGTTATTACTGATATAACAGCATTAGCTAACGGCGGAACAATTACGGCTTACGGCGGAACAGGAAGTTTTGTATATGATTACAGTATTGCGGGCAGAACTACAGTTACGGCAGTTATTCCTGAACCTGCTACCTTGGTAGTCATTGCATTGGGCTCGCTATTAATCAGAAGAAAAAAATAATTACTTAATTTTATTGCCATTGAACTATGTTTGTGTTTATGGCACGATGGAGCTAATATGAATAAACTGTATATACTTATTGCTGCTTCGATGTTAATGATTAACGCATATTCGGTACAAGCCGAAACTGGCTGGGAAGATAATTTTGACCCAATCAAAACAACGTGGGTTGAGACGACGGCGGTATGGACAGATTTGTCCGGTTCGACTGCGAAATTAACGGAGAACGACAGCACACTTTCTTACGGCTTTGCGCAATCTGAACCAATTACACTGGATGTCAGCAAATATAAAGAACTGTTGATATCAGTTAGTGCAGTTGACAGCGGCGCACTTTATAGCGTTCAGATACAGGAGGTCGGAGGAGCAGAGGCTTATGCCAATGCGATTAGTAATATGGGTTTTCCCGGTACAAAAATTGTTGACATCTCATCGCTGATGGGTTGGAGCGGAACAAAGACTTTTGTAATTAACATCTGGATAGACGGCGAAAGCAAAGGAGTTGCGTTTGATACTCTTCAGATAAGAGCAACGGAAACAGGAATGGCCGCGTGGTCGGAAGATTTTAATCCTGTAAAACTTTCCTGGACACAAGAGAGTTGTCTATGGACGGATTCTGAAGGTATTGGTGCTGTACTTACAGAGAGCAATCCATCGGTAAGTTACGGCGTGGTGCGATCGGAAATATTGACGATTGATCTCGATATTTACAATGAATTGTATGTCAAGACGACTGCGATTGATTCGGGCTGCTATTACAGCGTGCAGATTCAGGAAATTGGCGGCAGCGGTGAGTATAGAGACGCTATCAGCTATGCCGGTGGTGCTGCTACGCAGATAATCGATATTGCGAAGTTGATGAACTGGAGCGGCACGAAAACTTTCCAAATCAATATCTGGCTCGATGGCGAGAGTAAAAGCACGACTTTCGAAAAGATTGAATTGAGAAACGGCGAAAAGCTGCCGGGATATATTTACTGGCGAGATCATTTTAATCCGAGAAAAGAGCTTTGGTATGACATAGGCGCATACTGGACGGATAACGGAGATTCGACTTCTACGGTTACCGAAGATCAGCCGGGTATATCTTACGGCAAAGTTGAATCTGAAACGCTAGATGTCGATGTGAGTCTGTTCCCTGAAATAACAGTTGATATTACGAATGTTACCGGCGGCTGGCTCGATGTCGCTATTCAGGAACAGGAAGGTTATTATGCAGCCAGTAATGTGATAACTGCTATTACCGCGCCGGGTATTTATAAAGGCAATGTGGCTGATGCAATGGGCTGGACGGGTCGGCACAAGTTCAGGATTGTATTATGGGTCAACGGTAATGGTAAGAGCTACACATTCGATAGTATTCAGCTTGCAATGGATTGCGGAACGAACTTGCTGGCTGGCGATTACAATGAAGATTGTCAGGTAGATTTTCAGGATTTGGCAAACATAGCTGAAACCTGGATGAGCGAATATGATATGCTGGATGTTAAAGATATTTCTGATAACTGGCTAGATAAAGCATATTAGATTTTGGATAATGTTTCGGGGCAGGCGTAAAAACCTGCTCCGAAATAATTTTAAAAAACGGAGTATTAAAATGAATAAAAAAGCATTTACCCTAGTGGAGTTACTGGTAGTAATTTCTATAATTGCAGTTTTGCTCGCGGTTTTGATGCCGTCGTTGAGTAAGGCAAGAGAAATGGCGAAAACGATTATTTGCCAGACCAATCTTAAAGGTCTTGGTACGGCCTGGGAGGCTTATTCTATCTCTAACAACGGCTTGATAGTTTCTTCTCTTACATATAAAACGACTGATGAAGGTGATGTCAGAGCCGATTATAGTAAATACGGCTGGGTTTATGCTCCGGTAAATATTACAACAAAGGAATCAATTCCTGAAGGTCAAAAAGCAAGGGAAACCGCTGAACAGGCGGAATACGGTATCAGACAGGGTAAAATATTTTCTTATGCTTCAGATTTTGGCGTTTATCGATGCGGCAGCGATAAGACGGGACATTTCAGAGGTTATTCGATCATCGATCATCTCAACGGCGAACAAGATTTTATGACTGGTACTTACAAAAAACCGTGGGATAATATAACAAAAACATCACAGATTAAGCGTACGTCTGAAAGTTACGTTTTTATGGAAGAAGACGATACGAGAGCCTATAATGTTGATTCATGGGAGCCGGTGATTACGATTAAAGGTGTTAAGGGTGCGGCTAAAACAACATTTCAATATGACCCGCTTGCGATAAGACACAGCGGATATACGAAAAGTAATTTTGCTTTCGCTGATGGACATAGCGAGCAGCGCAGATGGTCTAAAGAAACAATAGACTTTTTCGCGGGATACAAAAAAACGGGCGGTAGTTATCAATGGCGAGTTTTTGAGCCGACTACCGAACCGGGCAGGCTTGATGTCGAGTGGCTCGAAAACGGAAGGGCTAAAAAATAAAACGTCCATTTTCTAAAACGCAAATAGCTAAGGAATAACATCGATATGGCACTTCATACAATAGATATAATCATCATAATAGGTTACATATTAGCCATTACCGGTGTTGGCATTTTCATATCACATCGGGGTTCCAAAAATATGGAATCGTATTTTCAGGCCGGCAAAAGTCTGCCGTGGTATGTATTGGGCACGTCGAATGCGGCGACAATGTTTGATATTACCGGTACTATGTGGCTTGTGTATTTGCTTTTCGCTTATGGATTGAAAAGCGCCTGGATACCGTGGATTTGGCCGACGTTCAATCAGATTTTCGGAATGGTTTATTTGTCAATCTGGCTGCGTCGTTCAAATGTTGTTACAGGGGCGGAGTGGATTCGGACACGTTTCGGCAGCGGTACAGGAGCAAAACTTTCGCATATCAGTGTTGTAATATTCGCGCTGGTTTCTGTTATCGGGTTTATGAGTTATGCTTTTGAAGGCATAGGAAAATTTGCGGCTATATTTTTTCCCTGGGATATATCACCAAAAGTTTACGCGTTGATTTTTATGTCTGTTACTACGATTTATGTAGTTACGGGCGGAATGTTCAGTGTTGTGCTTTGTGAAATTATTCAATATGTAATAACAACGATAGCTTCGATTATCATAGCCGGTATCGCGATGTATAAAATATCGCCTGAAATGCTCAATGCCGTGGTGCCTGCCGGGTGGAAAAATTTATCTTTCGGATTGAAGCTGGACATTGATTGGTCGCATTTAATGCCTTCGTTAAATAATCAAATGGAAGGCGACGGGTTTTCATTGTTCGGAATTGTTTTCGGGCTGATTTTATTCAAAGGCATTCTTGCCAGTATGGCAGGGCCTTGCCCGAACTATGATATGCAACGAGTTCTATCAACAAAGAATCCGCGCGAAGCGTCATTAATGAGCTGGTGTGTTTCTGTTGTACAGTTTATTCCGCGTTATCTGTTAATAACATCAATTACAATAATCGCTCTTGTGTTTTATAGTCACGAAATGCTTGCGGAAGGTAAAAATATAGATTTTGAACAACTTCTGCCGCTAATTATAAATAGATTTTTACCAATTGGTATAACAGGTTTGATGATTGCCGGTCTGCTTGCGGCTTTTATGAGCACATTCAACGGAACTGTGAATGCAGGCGCCGCTTATGTTGTAAACGATATTTATAAAGCATTTATTAATCCAAATGCATCATCAAAGAAATGCGTTTATATCGGCTATATTTGCACAATTTCAATAATCGTGGTTGGTATAGCTTTCGGATTTATGATCGAAAAGATCGGGTCTGTAACTCTCTGGATAGTAGGAATATTATACGCGGGCTATCTTGCACCTAATGTGCTTAAATGGCACTGGTGGAGATTGAATGGTTACGGGTTTTTTGCGGGAATGACAACGGGAGTTGTCGCGGCACTTGTTTTCCCATTAATATGGAAGACCAATCAGCCGTTATATATTTTTCCATTCATACTCATCATAAGCGCAATAGCTTCGGTTGTGGTAAGTCTGATGACAGAGCCGGAAGATTCGGAAGTCTTAAAGAAATTTTATACGACTATTCGGCCTTGGGGTTTTTGGAAACCGATTTACAAAAAAGTTATTATCGATGAGCCGTTGTTCAAGAGAAACACTGATTTCAAACGTGATATGGCAAATGTAGCTGTCGGTATTATTTGGCAGTTTACACTTTCGCTGATGACGATTTATTTTGTAATTAAAGAATTTAAATCAATGTTTATCACGGCAGCGGTAACTATCGCAACGTCGATTTTTCTATATTTTAACTGGTATAAAAAACTTGAAAAGAATGACAATTTAGAAGGTTCTCAATGGGTATCGCAAAACAAACAGCCACAGTTGCAGGGACAGGCAATCGAAAAGTAAAATCGGAGATGTATATTAATATTAAACATCAATCCTCTGTAAAACTTCAGCGGTTCGAGGGGAATCCAATAATTTCTCCTAATCCCGCGAACGTATGGGAGAACTTCGTTACGACAAATCCCGGCGCGTGTTATGATAGTGAAACCGGCGTTGTTAATTTGCTTTATCGCGCGGCTGGGAATGATACCAAGCATATAATACGTTTCGGCAGGGCGATAAGCACCGATGGATATCACTTCAAACGTTTTGACAAACCGGTTTTTTCGCCGAGCGTTGACGGGCTTGACGGCGGCTGCATTGAGGATCCGCGAATTGTGAAGATGGGGCAGTATTATTATATTACTTACGCTACGAGAGCGTATCCGCCGGGAGAATATTGGCTTCATAACGGCAACTGCTATAAAAATCCCGATTGCGCACAGGAATTCCCTCTCTGCATTCGTGAAAATCATACGACAACGCATTTGGTGATCACCAAAGATTTTGAAAGTTTTATCAGAGCGGGCATTCTGACAGATCCGATGGTGGATGATAGAGATGTTATTCTTTTTCCTGAAAAAATTGATGGAAAATTTTATATGCTTCATCGTCCGATGGATTGGTGCGGGAAAGAGTACGGCACGGATCATCCTGCGATGTGGATTTCATCTGCGAAAGATATGCTTGCATTTAAACAGAGCAATTTGCTTGCTAAAGCGACGTTTCCGTGGGAATTGAAAATCGGCGGCAATACACCGCCAATAAAAACCAAAGCAGGGTGGCTGACATTATATCACGCAGTTGGGCAGGACAAACATTATCGTCTTGGCGCGATGCTTTTGGATTTGAAAGACCCGACAAAGGTCAATTACAGAACAAGAGACTGGATTTTCCAGCCTGAAACAGATTACGAAACCAAAGGCTGTTATTTTGGCGGCGGCGTTGTGTTTCCGTGTGGAAAAGTTATAATAGACGACAAGTTGTTTGTTTATTACGGAGGGGCTGATATGTACGTCGGATTGGCCACTTGTAAAGTTAACGATTTAATCGATTATCTCCTGGGCTGCCCGGCTAATGAAAGCGAATGATAAATGAAATCGCATCTGAAATTTTTAATGGTGGTTATCGTTATGTTTTCAATGAATTGTTCATTTGGTCAGGAAACAAGCAGTAAAAGCGTTTATGCTCATTTTGTAACGTGGTTCAAGACTAAAGATTTTTCCGGCAAATGGGAGATGTGGAATTCCGATTATAACGAAAGTCCGCATAATCCCGATACGATCTTTATAAGCGGCCAAAGAGATTTAGCGGTTACGAGTTATCCGCTGACAGGCCCTTATGACACATCAGATCCAGACATTTTAGAATATCAGTTTTTGCTGATGAGATTGAGCGGTATTGACGGGATTATTGTTGATTGGGACGGCAGAAGGATTAATCAATATCGCCATGATGCGTTGATGACGATCTTGCCGTATTTGGAAAAATATAATTTGCAATTGATAATGTGTTTTGAGGAATGGTGCGGCTATTGGCCGAGAGGAACTTTTGCTGACAGACAAGCGGAAATAAAAGCGGCCAAAGATGAAATGCTGTGGATGGTTGAAACGTTTTTGAATAAACCTTTTTACGGCATTGTCGGCGGGAAAAAGCCGGTTTTAATATTTCGTAAAATTCCTGATAAATGGTTTAATTCTGCTGAATGGCAGGATATAGCTAAAGATTTCAATGATGTGCGATTGATATTTGATTCTGAATGGTATAACCAATTTGGCAAAGTTGTCGGCGGTAAATATTTTTGGGTCGGCAGTTTTGATCCAAAGACAAATAACAGCAGTTTGGAATTTTGCAAAAATGTTTATGCGAATTTCTTCAAACAGAAAAATCCGAACATAAACAATGAAATTGTTTTCGGCGGTGCAACGCCCGGCTTTGATGATTCACCTGTTTGGGGGTGGGGAACTACTGCCAGGAAAGCACCGCGGTATGATGGTGAAAGATTTGAAATGACCTGGCAGATGTCGATGGATAATAAGGTTGATGTTGTTCAAATTATTACCTGGAATGATTGGAACGAGGGAACGCAAATTGAGCCGTGTGATAAATATGGGTACAAATATCTTGAGCTGAATAAAAAATATTCGGCTATGTATAAAGGCGTTCGAGATGATGTGCCGAATGATGTTTTAAGGATTCCTTTGAAACTGTATAATGCGAGAAAAGCTGCTAAAGCTGAAAAAACTGTACTGGATGATTTGAGCGGTGCTTTGTTTAATAAAGAATTCGATAGAGCAAAAGTTTTGGCTGGAAAAATCAATGATTAAAAAAGTTTTGATAATTTTGTTTCTGTTTAATTGCAGTTATTACTGTCGGGCAGAGATTGTAGATAATCTTGATACGACGACATATTTGACGGCCACGCTTAATTCGTTGGTTACGGCAAACGGCAACGGAACCGTTAGTATGAAAAAAACGGCGACCGGCGATTCAGTTGTTAATTGGCGAAGCTCCATCAGTAATTATATCAAAATCAGAAATTACAATGACAGGGTAGAAATTACTCCAACGAGTTCAATTTCATCAGGACAGTATTCAATCTGGATTTTATATTTCGATAGCTCGAAAGTTTTTTTGGGCGAGTTTCAATGGGCTTCAACAAGGAATGATACTTCAACGCAGGTTCTAAAAAGTGTTGAAACCTTTGCTGTGCAAAACGGCATAACAAATGCGGAATATTATTGGATTCGCTTTCGACTCAATGGCGATGTCGGCAGCGGTTTTATATTTGATAAAATCCACGTCAAAGATGGGCCAGGGTATTGGAAATCTACGGCGTTGACTCAATCAGCACCAAAGACGGTTTTCGTGCACGAAATGACATCCTTCAGAACGCCAGAATATAGCGGATATTGGGATGGCTGGGATTATGGATATATAAAAGATAACGTTGAATATTATCATTATCCGTGGGTTTTGGATTCGAGCGGCAAACCAGATATCGCATCGGTTTATTTTCCATCGGTCGGCTGTTACGATATGAAAGACCCCTGTCTTGTGGAATATCATTGTCAGATTATGAAAATGACGGGAATCGGCGGAATCATATTCGATCTTGGCTTTTACGAGATGGACATCGATACTGTAAATATGATAAGTCAATATCTTGGCATTATGGCGCAGTATGATCTTAAAGCGGTAATATGTTTTGAAGATAAAGTGCATTGGAAATGGGATACAAGTGCGACAACAAGGACAACGGCTGTAGCAAGAACTTATAGTGATATGAATAACTGGCTTTCACTATTTCAAAATTCGGGGATACAATTTAACGTAACAGGTTACCGACCGTTATTTCTTATGTTCAGCTATGAATATAATGATCCAACGGATAGCCCGGATAAAGGATTAAGTTGTTTGTCGCCGAGTGAAATTACAACGTGGCTTAATACTTTTTCATCGCAGAACAAACCGGTTGTTCTACGCCAATGGTTTAAAGAATCTGATCATATTGGCGTGCTTAACGGACAATTTGATTGGCCTGAAATATATAGCGATGTGCCTGCTCAATATAGTCCACCGTATGGCGGCTACAGCGATATGGCTGATAACAATGATAAAATGTATAATGACAGGGATTACGGACAATATCTTTTTGATAAAGATTATGCTGATTTTTTTATGTCGGGAGTTTGGCCGGGCTTTGACGATCTTGAGATTTGGGGTTGGAATACCGTGCCTCATTTGATGCCAAGATTTAACGGCGCGCTATATGATTCAACGTGGGATTGGGCGATAGACAATAATCTTCCTTTGGTTCAGGTTGCGACGTGGAATGACTGGTTTGAAGGAACGATAATCGAACCTTCTGTTGAGTTTGGCAATTTGTATATCGAAAAGACTTTTACAAAAATCGCGAAATTTAAAAATATAACTTATTCAACAGTTCCAAATTTCAATGTTCCGATATGGATTTATAAGATCCGAGACATTTCGGATAACGCTCAAGTTCTTGCTGATATGCAAATCGCGAGCGACTTTATAAAAGCTGGTCAATATGAACAAGCGGATGAAATAGTTTCATTTTGGGCGAGTTTCTTTGATATTGATTCAGTAACTTATTGGACGGGGGAAGGCACACTTACCGCTTATCAGCCGGGGGATTATACGCACGATGGGAAGGTGAATTTCAAGGACATTGTGCTTATTGGTCTGGATTGGAAAAATGATTACGGGGTTCGAGATTTAGCAGTTATCGCAGATAATTGGCTTTGTGAATAAGCAGCGTTAATTCTTTGAACAATTACTGATGGAAAATATTTTTCAGCCAAGTTTCATCTGGCGGCGCATAGAACCGGAATTTTTCAAAAACACCTTGTTCCTGATTGTAAAATAGAGCCTGCTGAAATCCCAGTTTGTTCGCGATTGGGCTGTCGATTAAGCTGCTTGAATCCGCGGTGCTCATTTGGAAAAGAACCTGATTGTTAAACTCTGCAAGAGTTTTTCGGCCAAGAACTTTTTCAACCATACCAAAAGTATCAGCGCCAATTATCGTGTGTATTCCGACAGCGGGGCCATCGCTAATGATATTCGTTAGTTGCTTGTCGAGACTTACGCTGCCTTGTTCGGAAGAGATGTTCCAATCGTCTTCCTTTTTTTGCAGCATACGGTAACGCTGCAGGCCGGAGATGAACAAAAATTCTATCGGGCCGTCATAACGATTTTCAGCAAGACGTTTTTGAACTTCTGCCGCTAATCCCGATATGGCTTCTTCGACCTGACCAAACTGAAAAAATTGACATCTGTTTGGTATAAATGAATCAATCATCTTCATTTTGATGTTTATTAAGGAATCGGCGGCGCTGCCGTTCATAATCACAAACTTGCTAATCTTTGGTGAAAGACCTGTTAGCAAACTTAAAAGGGCGGAGCTTAAAACGCCTGCCATAGCAAAATCCTGCTGCCCTGTAACAAGTAAGTTCGCACCATTTTGCCGATTAAAAATAACGGATGTCGGGTCTTTGATACGTACGGGTTCGCCGAGAAATGCGAATGGCGGCTGTTTGGCGGGGCTTTCGTTATGAAATGGATGTTGCATAAGTTTTGCCAGCATTGAATTATTTGAAATATCAGCAGGCACATTACCTTCAAATATGATCATTCGTTCGCGAGGCAGTGTTGTTTGCTTTGGAATGTTATTTATCTCTGTAAGATATTCATCCTGTACCAGCTTCGGCAGCCAGGCAATCTGGAACGGATTATTGCCGACAATCATTCCGCCCGCATCGTTATAGATTGCTTCGCCGGGCCGGGATAGCAGCCTTGCGACAACATTATCTTCATTGAAAATAATCTGCGAATCCACTTCAGAGCATTGCAGTGCGATTCGAACGGCCATTTGTCCCATAATGCTTCGTGAAATTCCTGAAATTCCCGCAAGGCTTTGTGAGCCGAGAATTATATGAATGCCGAACGCGCGCCCCTGACGAACAAGTTTTTCGAGCAGGATAGTAGAAGTGTGCGATATTTTATCATCTTCCGAAAACAAAATATGGAACTCATCAATAATCAGAACTGTTCGCGGCATTTTTTTGCCGGTTGTCTGACGATAGGATGCAATGTCCTGTACTCTTGCCTGGCGGAATTCTTCGCCGCGTGAAATCATTTCAGCGTCAAGTTTTTGCAGAATACTCAATCCAAATTCACGGTCGCTTTCGATGGCCACCGCGCGAATATGAGGGGTTTTGTGAGCGGCGTAAGTTTTAAATTCAACGCCTTGTTTGAAGTCAATCAAATACAACTCAACTTCGTCAGGTGAATACCACATAGCGAGATTGGTGATAATAACGTGGAAAAGAGTTGATTTTCCAGAACCAGTTTTTCCAGCGATTAAAATGTGCTGATTGACACCTTTGCCAAGCTGCAAATATTGCAGTCGTCTTGCGCCGGAACGTCCTATTGGGATTTTAATATCTGCACTGCTATCAAGACTCCATTTATGAGTTTCCGTTGGAGCGATCGCGTTAAATGGAATTTCGACTCTGGTTGAATCGACGCTTGCTTCGCCGACTTTGCGCACCAAATTGGTTAAAGTTTCTTCAGTCGGCGGAGTATCAAGTTTTAGCGGGAATTTATTGTACACTTCATTTTGCCAGACGAAGGAATCTTTCTGCCAGAGCAGGTGAATTCCGTTTGACGCGAGAAACTGCGCGGACATACCTTCAGGCAGCTTTCGGCCTTCATCGCATATTATAAATGTATAAACGCCGCACCTGGGGCCGCTGTGTATAATGCTGTTTAAACGCCGGATCGATTCATCACTGAAATTTGTAAGAAAATCGGCTATAACAAGGAATCTGTATGGTTCGGCAAGTTCACCAGCCTGCTGATTATATGCTTCGATTGTTTCAAATTCATTTCGCAGATATTTCTGAATGACATTTTCCATATGAACGGTAAGTTCGGCAAGCTGCTGCTGGATGTGTTCGCTGTCTGTCCATATTCGGCCTCCAACGAGACTTTTTTCATAGTCAACAGCGTGCATAAAGCCGACAAAACTTTTTCCCAATCCGACAGGATCGAAGATGTTAAAGTGAACTTGTCCTGCCGGTACCGAAGTGAAAAGCCGCATCATAGCGGATTTAACAATATCGATAGCGGAATCTCTGGCTTTTTGCGGGGTTTGTACAAATAATGAACAACGATTCGGGAATGATAAAACAGCAGGCGCAATGAATGTTTCGATGGTCTGCATTTCAGAATCCATCAGTTCCCGTACGGGTTCGGCAATTTGGTTGAAATCAATTTTGATTTCGCCCAGACGTATTAATTGCTGTTTTGCCTTTGACGGACTCCATTGTGGCCAATATGGATTTTTCCAATCATAAAATATCGACTGGTCAAGCTGTTTTGTCTCAATGAGCATAGTTTTTATGGTTTTAAGGCTTTCACCCCAGTAATTTTTCAACTGCTGCCAAATTAGTTCATGTTCAGATTCAACCTGCTTTATTTTTTGGTCAAGCTCGTTCTGGATTTTCGATAGTTTAGTTTCGTACTGCGTGCGATACGATTTTTGCTCTGTACTTTCATTAGCCTCTATCTGTTTTGTTTTTTCGTTCAGGCTTTTTTCGTTTTGGCTGCATATCTGATTCAATCGGTCATTTATGCTCTTTACGCGGTTTTCATTGTTTTGTTTTAATCCGGTTTTTAATTCGTGATATTTTTTAAGTGCGTTATCACATTCGTTTTTGTATTTTGCATTCGTATTGGAAATTTCAAGTTCAATTTGTTCCAGCGATTTTTGAAGGTAGCTGTCGAGGACTTTACTGGCGGTTTCAGTCGAACCTTTTATTGTCAGGAAATAATATTCCATTTGAGATAAAGCTTTTTTTCGCAGCAATTTTCCCGATAGCATCAGAAGTATGACCAAGGCGGCCAATTCCACTAATAGTATCAAACCGATACTCATAATCTTTAACGCAAGGATATTATTGCCAATCAGCACTGTAATGCCTGCAAATACAATGCAGATAGAAACTGCGGCTATATACCACATCGGGCCAAGAATTAATTTCGGGAGCAGTAAATTATATAACGTGTTTAAATAAAGCTCTGCGGCTTCTTTTTGCTGTTTGCAAAATTCCAACGGATCATTTTCTACATCGGCCTCGACTTGCGGATAATTGCCGGTTTTGTCGTTTATTACGTTAATATCAAAAGAAGAGATGAATTGCTTTGCGTTTTGTAATATTGCTTCAAATTCAGGTTTTGAATTGGAAACATATTTTTTGACTTCGGCTGTTTTGTCCTGACATTTTTGCAGTTGTCCTTTTTTTACGACCTCGGCAATCATCGTCTCATATTCGTAGTTTGCTTTGAAATTTTGTATTTCGTGTTCCGTGTTTCTGCCGGTTTCTTCCTTTTCGTGTTTGGCGTGTCTTTCGAGGTTGTGTTTTTGCTGTTCGTATTCTTCTTTCAGCTTTTTAACCTGTTCCAGACTTCCAGTTTGAAAATCGGACGAAGCGGATTTATACTCATTATCCAACGTTTCTTTTGCCCGTCGGTATGCGGTTTCCGCTTCACTTTTTGTTTTGTTATAGCTGGATTCGATGTGTTTAATTACCGGTAGGACCGATTGTGATGATAGTTTGTCAATCTCGTATAGAGCGGCTTGCTGTATATCACGATATTCACTGCCGGGCAGGAATTCTATTTGTCTATGAAGATAATTCTGCAGTAAATCCATTTTAATCCTTAAATTCGGAGTGAACCTGATTCAACAATAAACTTATATTTTCAAGAACAATTTCAGCCTTTTTAGTTTCAACAAGCAAAGGTTTAATAAATTCTTCTTCGAACTGTCTGCTCTTTTCATCTGTCCAAACCTGCCTGGTTTGCTCCCAAACAGAGTTCATATCACGAACAGACTGTTTAATTTTCGAATATCCTTCGTACACACCCATATATTATCCAGTACAATTATACACTAAATCGTCGTTTGCGTTAAAGATTGTTTTTACGGTATTATTTTCAAGAATAGCGAGCCATTTTTCGGGCAAAAATAGAATATCCTTTAAAGCCGGATATTCCTTAAGAAATTCCGCTATTGTGCAGATCAAATAATTGGAAGCAGTATTGGCTATGTTCGTACTTGCGATATATAACTTAATTTCCTTATGCGTAATAGAAATTGTCTGTTCAATGTAGATGGAATTTGCGTTTTCGATTGATGGATCGAAAACTAGCTTATCATTTTCTGAAAAACCAGGCTTATTTGTCATTGCATCTTTGAGTTTTTCCAAAATCTCATAACTAATTGTGAAATTTTTAAAGAGATTAAGCGACGGTTTGCCGGCGGTAACGCTCAAAGAGCTCTGTCGCAAAGGATTTTTCTGACGTAAACTTATGCAAAGTTGTTTTAAATCGGAAAACGGCAACTGCACGGATCTGGCCATATTGGGCGAATCTGCATCGGCGGGAACATCTGCTCCTATGGGTGCTTCCAGACGGACATACGACTCAAGCGAGCCAATCATCTGATCTATTTGTGTTCTTCGATTGGGAAGGTCTATATGAATAAAATTCGATAAGGCCTGAAGAATGCCGCGGCATTCATAGCTTTCTTTTTCAAATCTCGGTATTAACGCTTTAAGTTTTTTTAATTTGTCTTCAGCTTCCTCGAATTTCTTCTGGGCTAACGCGAGGGCTTTTTTTTCATCAATAAAGGATTGATGCCCGCCAACAGACTTTTCAAAGGTCTGCTTTCGTTTTAATTCAAGTTTGGCATTGATGAGTTTTTCCTCTCTTTGTCTCAATTCTTTTTGCCAGTGCGGCAGATACTCCAGTTTGAGCTGGTTAAGTGTGTTTAGGATTTCAAAATCTGCCTCGTCTATAGCTGTAGAAATTTTGGTTGCGAGAGCACACAGGAATGTTCGCAATTCCCTTAGAGCATCGATAGATTCAATTCGCGCAGATCCGTTCACATCTCACCTAATGTTTGCCGAGATAATCTTCAATGTGTTGAGCCTTTTTCGTCAAGAAGGGGACATATTGTTTTGATAGTTCAAGAAATCTATTTAAAGTTTTTATCGAAGTATCAAATTCAGCCGTAAATTTCCTCTGTTCCTGATCGTCCCATTTCTGTTCAAGCTGATATAGTTTTGCCCGCAGCCTGGTTGTCAACGCTTCAACTTCTATGTTGAAATGATTCAGGTCTTTAGCAAACTTTTTTAATTCTTCAGGGTCAACATTTGCTTTTGCCATAATTTAAGTTCCTGAAAACAATGAAATTCCGTTACCTTTGTTAATTATAGGTAAAAACGACCATAATTACAAAAAAATTTTTTTAATTGGATAAATTGATTTGAAGTATTATACCCAATTTATAATATAGAACAAATATAAGGAAATAATGGGTAATATGAAAAATTCCAGATTTATAGCCGCTCTTAAGGGTGAAAAAACTGACCGGATACCGGTTGTTCCGAAAATATGGGTAGATTTTTCTGCCGAAGTTACCAATACGGATTTAAAAGATGTTATTCGTGATCCTTCAATTGCTTTGAAAATAATTGCTCTTGCAGGCAAAAAGTTAGAGCTTGATGCTGTAAGGCAATTTCACTTTCCCGCAAAAAAGATCGTAGAAGAAAAAGGAGAAATTTTCGAAATCAACAAATCAGGCAAAAAAATTGGTAAAATCGATATGGCCGGAGGTCTTTCGACTTACCTTTTTGACTCGAATGATTATAATATCGCCGATCCGTATACAATGGCTTATGCCCATAGTTGGACAGCGCCCGAACCAATTATAAATAGTGTCAAAGATGCCGAGTTGATAGCTGTTCCAGATTCTGCTGTATTTGATCAGCTTGGATGGGGTGAAAAGCAAAAAGCGGTTATTGATGAATTTGGAAAAGATTTGGATTTCATTGGAAATTGTGATTCTGCGACAATCGCTTTTTACATTGCATTTAGAGGTATTAACAATGCAATGATGGATTTAATAATGCAGCCTGATTTAGTTCACGCTGTTCTTGAGAAGGGGACGCTGATAGCAATAAACAAAGGCAAATATTGGCTAGATATGGGAATTAATGTTTTGCGATTGAATGATTCGGCAGGCAATATGTCTTTAATTTCTCCGCAGCACTGGAAGGAATTTGTCTTTCCATATATTAAAACAATTTGTTCAGAACTTCATAACTATAATAAAAACGCAACAATCTATTGTCATATCTGTGGAAATGTACTTCCAATTATTGATCTGCTTGTGGACGCAGGTCTTGATTGTATTGCGCCTCTTGATCCGCTCGGCGGTTTTACCGTCAAGCAGGCTCGCGAAAAAGTAGGTATCAATGTTTCATTGATGGGAGGCGTTAATACATTGACACTTTTTAATGGAAGTCCGCTGGATGTTATGGATGAATCCTTTGAATGTATTTCAGGTGCCAGCCCTGATGGTGGTTTTGTTCTTGGCAGCGGTTGTGTAGTTCCTCGCAACACTCCCCAGGAGAACATTTTAGCTTTAGTAAATGCCTCAAAACACTATCATCTTCTTGAAAACTAACGAATAATATATTATGTGTACGGTATATTGAGTTTGCTTTAATATAATAAATTCTAAATGGAGTCCTGGATGCAAAATATAATCAAAACTATAGTTATTTTAGTGCTGATGGTGGGAAATTGTTGGGCGGCACAAGCGCCTGCCGATTGGCATATTCAGCCTTTAGCCAGTGATTTTAAAATTCTCTACCAATCTCCAGACCCCAATAATATTTATTTATTTGATCCGGGGATTACGGTATGCCCGAACGGCCGAATTGTAGCTGCGTTTTCACGAGGCGGGCCGGATCGAAATAGCATCAAGGCAATTAAAGGCACAGGCAACGGATTCGTTTATACTTCCGACGATGACGGCAATACCTGGCAATATAGAATTAATTTCCCAATGTCGCATTTCAGGCCGTTTGTCGCAGGCAATAAGTTATATGTACTTGGTCATAAAGGCAATCTGCGTGTTATTCAATCAAATGATTGGGGCGATACGTGGTCGGATGTTTCAGAACTGACGCAAAATGAAATTTGGCACGGTTCGGCAACAAACGTTTGGTACAAAAATAATTTTGTTTATCTTGTTATGGAGTGCCGTTCTGAAAAGGGGAAAATGAAAGATGGATGGAAGGTTGGAGAATTGTCGCCTGTGCTGTTAAGGGGCGATATTAATAAAGACCTGACAAAAAGAGAAAATTGGACTTTCGCATCTAAACTGTTTTTTTATGAGAACCTTAACGATAAGCAACTCGATTTCTTCGGATTTCCATTTTATGACGGTTTTTACCCAAATGTAAAAAGAAACATAAGAAACAAATCAAGTTTTCATCCGATCGGATGGCTTGAATCCAATGTTGTTCAGATAACAGACCCTAATCATTATTGGTATGACCCAAACGGCAGAACATTTCATATATTTATGCGAGCGCATACAGGATTGACAAATATCGGGTGTATGGTCAAAGCGGTTGAACAGCAGGACGGCAGCGTTAAAACGATGTTTCAGACTGCGCCGTCCGGCAAAAAACATTTGTATTTGCCCATACCCGGCGGTCAGATGAAATTTTGTGTTCTATATGATGAGAAGACCAAACTTTATTGGCTTCTTAGTACGCAATCAACAGACAGTATGACTAAATCGAATATGCTGCCAAAGGATAGATATTGTCTTTCGGATAACGAACGCCGCAGACTTGTACTGCATTTTTCAAAGAATATGGTTGATTGGTGCTTTGCAGGAGTTGTTGATATCGGCTCCGTTGAAAAAGCATCAAGGCATTATGCAAATATGACTATTAAAGGTGATGACTTGTTGATATTGAGTCGATCGGGCGATGAAAATTCAAAAGACGCCCATAATGGAAATATTATAACTTTTCATAGAGTTACAAATTTCCGACGGCTTGTGTATTAACCAGATTCATTAATTTTAAGGCAAAAAAACAAACATTGCCAATCTTCATTGTTGGTGGTAACATTTATGTTATGGAAAACTTAAGCAAGGAAATTTTGAAGCCAAATGACAGCAATGTGATCGATAATCAGAAAAGAATCGAACAGATAGCAGGTTTATTGCTAATTGCCGTGATTCTTGCTGGTTGTGCTATTGTTTTAAAACCATTTATAGTTGCCATTCTATGGGCGGCTATTTTATGTTTTGCGACCTGGCCAATTTATGAACTTTTGCTAAAATGGCTCAAGGGAAGGCGTACACTGGCTTCATTGATAATGACTATTTTAATCGTAGTAGTGATTTTCCTGCCTTTTTTTATGGTGGGCTTAACTTTTACAGAGAGTGTTCAATCCGCAATGCAATGGCTTGAATCTCATAAGCAGGATGCTTTATTTACTCCGCCTGTATGGATACAAAAAATTCCACTAGTTGGTCAAAGATTATTCTCTTATTTGTCGAAACTTGCTTCAGATGTCGATCCTGCGATCCAGTCTATCAGGCCTTGGATTCTGAAAGCCGGTGTTTGGTTGTTACAGCATAGTTTGGATTTAGTGCAAGGTATTTTGCAGCTTGCGATGAGTATTTTGATTGCTTTCTTCTTATATCGTGACGGCAAAGATATTGATAATCAAGTGCGTGAAACTTTTAAAAAAATAACAGGAGACTTGGCTCAACATCTATTTGACGTCGCAAAGTTAACAATCCGTGGAGTTGTCTATGGAATTATTGGGACCGCTTTGTCTCAAAGTATCGCTGCCGGCATTGGATTTTGGATAGCCGGAGTACCGTCTCCTGTTTTGCTTGCATTTTTTACCTTTTTCTTTAGTTTTATTCCGAACGGAGCTGTTGTTGTTTGGTTAGGAGCTGCTATTTGGCTTTTTGCGACAGGCCATACCGGCTGGGGTATTTTTATGCTCGCGTATGGTACTGTAGTTATCAGCGGTATCGATAACGTTGTAAGAACATTCATAATCAGTCGAAGTTCCAAATTGCCATTTATTATAATGTTTATTGGCATCCTTGGCGGCATCACCGCATTCGGCTTAATTGGTGTTTTCCTCGGCCCTACATTACTTACTGTGGGATATAGCCTGGTAAAAGAGATTCTTAGTCATCGCACCCAAATTATTTCGACAGAAATAGAAAAAAAGCCAGAAATAAAAACCCCTCAATGATACTTTCTGCTCCATAATAAAGAGGAAAGTAAAACAATATCTGTCATATTTCTGTTTTTTAAAGCATCGATTTTGTTATAAAATAAAACCAAATGAGTGTACCGCCGCAAGTGGTATAGGAACGCAAACAAAGTATTTACCATAAAATAGTATAAATAAAGTTCTTGTAACTCAAAATATTGCTAATCAAGTAGTTATAAATATTATCACCTGCCTTATTGCACTTTGCGAAAATCAGTTTAAAATATTGGTATGAAGTTGAAAGCAAACAAAATCCATAAACCTGACATTTCATCTAAAAAAGACTTCCCAATATATGTAGCCAGAGTTTCCGCAGGTTTTCCATCGCCGGCGGCTGATTATGAAGAAAACAAATTGGATTTAAATAAATATTTAATCCACAATTCCGCAGCAACATATTTTGTCAGGGTAACGGGAGATTCGATGATAGATGCCGGCATACATCAGGATGATTTGCTGATTGTGGATAGAAGCCTGGAACCTAAGGATAAAAATATCGTCATTGCCGCTTTGAACGGCGAGTTAACCGTAAAAAGAATCAGAATAAGAAGAGGGAAAATAACATTAGAACCTGAAAATAAAAATTATTCTGTTCAGGAAGTAAATGAAGATATGCAATTTGAAGTTTGGGGCGTTGTTACAAACGTTATACATAAGCTATGAATCAGATTTTTGCACTTGCCGATTGCAATAATTTTTACGTTTCGTGCGAACGGGTATTCGATCCGAAACTGGAAAAAAAGCCGGTTGTCGTTTTGTCTAACAACGATGGTATTGTAGTTGCGCGTTCAAACGAAGTCAAAGCTCTTGGCGTAAAAATGGGCGCAGCCGTTTTTGAAATTGAAAACTTGATAAAGCAACATAACATCCGGCTCCTTTCGTCCAATTATACCCTCTATGCGGATATGTCTAACAGGATAATGGAAACGCTTTCGATGTTTACGCCTGATATGGAAATTTATTCGATCGATGAAGCGTTTTTGAATTTGGCAGGTTTCAAAAATTCATTAACCGAATATGGCCAACAAATCCGCCAGACAGTTAAACAATGGACTGGTATTCCGCTATCGATAGGAATGGGTAAAACTAAAACTTTAGCTAAAATTGCGAACTACATCGCAAAACGTTCCGAAAAAGCTCAGGGCGTTCTTGATTTAACCGATTCGCCATATACTGAACGGGCTTTATCGCAAGTGCCTGTCGAGAAGGTATGGGGCGTTGGCTGGCGAACTTCGGCAAAGCTCCAAAAAATGGGTATTAATACTGCGCTCGAATTAAGCAGGGCAGATGTTGAAAAAATAAGAGATAAATTCGGCGTAGTCTTCGCGAGAGTTGTTTGCGAATTGCGGGGTGAAGTATGTTATTCGTTAGAACAAAATCCGCCTGCGAAAAAATCGGTTTCCGTTTCGCGAATGTTCGGTGAGGCAATCGAAACAAAAGAGCAGTTAATGGAATCTGCCGCAACTTACACTGCAAGAGCTGCTGAAAAATTAAGAGAACAGCACGCCGCCGCAGGCCTTATTACTGTTTACGTTGCGACAAGCCAGTTTATTAAAGATACATATTTCAATTCGCTAACAGTAAAACTTAATGTTTCCACAAATAATACTTTTGAGCTTATTAACGCGGCCGTTTGGTGTATTGAGAATTTATACCGCGAAAACTGCCAGTTCAAACGATGCGGAATAATATTGAATGACCTTGTACCGCAGGAGAATGTTCAGCATAGCTTGTTTGATAATACGGATCGTCAAAAAAGCAAGCGGCTGATGGAAGCGATTGATAAAATTAATTGCAAGGGCGATGCGTCTCTGCGTTGGGCGGTTGAAGGGCTTAATCAGTCATGGCAGGTTAGGTTCAAAAGACTTTCAAAGCGGTATACTACGAATTGGAAAGAAATCCCCGAAGTCGCTTGATGCATATCAAAAAGCAGGCAAACGCGTTTTTTACCAGCTTTATTTAAGGCAATCGGGGCGACAGGATTCGAACCTGCGACCTTCAGACCCCCAGTCTGACGCGCTAGCCAAACTGCGCTACGCCCCGGTAATTAAGTGAATTCTAACTATATTGTCTTAAAATTACAATTATTATTTTGTCGGTTATCGCCGTTAAAATGGGGACTGGCTCAAACGCCTGTCCCTATTTTTTCAATATGACTTCTTATTTTTGGATTGCGTATTTTAAAATATCATCCGTTTTGCTAACATAGACAAACTTCATTCCTTTTTTCGCTTCCGCAGGCACATCCACCATATCTTTTTTATTTCGCTGCGGCAATATGACCATCTTTATGCCGCCTTGTTTGGCAGCGAGTATTTTTTCTTTTAGTCCGCCAATCGGCAGCACGTGTCCCTTTAGCGTAATTTCGCCAGTCATCGCGACATCCGCCCGCACCGGTTTATTCGTAAGCAGCGAAACAAGCGAAGTGAACATCGCAACTCCCGCACTTGGCCCATCTTTCGGCACAGCTCCGGCAGGCACGTGAATATGGTAGTCATGTTTGGAAAAAATCGTCGGAATAATCCCGAGCTTTTTGCTGCTTCCCTTAGTAATTGAAAACGCAGCCTGTGCGCTTTCTTTCATCACCTCGCCGATTTGGCCGGTAAGTATAAGATCGCCTTTGCCCGGCATCGATGCGGATTCGACAAACAGTATTTCGCCGCCGAATGGCGTATAAGCCAATCCTGTCGCAACTCCCGGTACAGCCGTTCTCATCGCGACTTCGGATTCGTGTTTGATCGGGCCTAGAATCTTCTGCAAATCTTTCTTAATTATTACAGCCGCTTTCTTATTACCTTTTGCAATTTCTGTGGCGACCGCTCTGCAAACAGACGCTATTGTTCGTTCAAGATTTCGCACACCTGCTTCGAATGTGTATCTGCGAATAATTTCAGTAACCGTTTCATCTTCGATTTTCAAATCGTCTTTATTGAGACCGTTTTCTTTTAGCTGGCGAGGAATCAAATATTTTTTTGCGATATTCAATTTTTCTGTTTCAGTATAACCCGGCAGTTCTATCAATTCCATTCTGTCCATCAAAGCAGGAGGAATCGGCTCGGCGTAATTGGCAGTCCCGATAAACATCACACTCGACAAATCAAACGGCTGATCAAGATAATGATCTGTAAAAGTATTATTCTGTTCAGGATCGAGCACTTCAAGCAGGGCGCTGGCAGGGTCGCCTCTGAAATCAATTCCGATTTTATCCATCTCATCCAGCATAAACACCGGATTTTTACTGCCACACTTTCGCAACTCCTGCAAAATTCTGCCCGGCAGAGCGCCGATATATGTTCTGCGATGTCCGCGAATATCAGCTTCGTCGCGAATACCGCCCAGCGAAATGCGTACAAATTTTCTGTCCATTGCGCGTGCTATGGATTTTCCCAAACTAGTCTTACCCACGCCCGGAGGCCCTATAAAGCATAGAATCGGGCTTTTGCCGGTTGGATTGAGTTTTCGTACCGCAAGGAATTCCAGAATACGTTTTTTAATTTTTTCCAAACCGTAATGATCGGTCTCAAGGATTTTCTGTGCTTTCTTTATATCCAGCAAATCTATCGTTGAGATATTCCACGGCAGTTCGCAAATCCAGTCGAGATACGTTCTGATAACGCCGTAATCGGGCGACATCGGAGAAACTTTCGTCAGCCGATCGAGTTCTTTCATAGCCTCGGCTTCGACCTTTTCAGGCATTTTCGCTTTTACGATTTTTTCTTTCAACTCTTTAGCTTCTTCAGTTCGCTTATCATCCTGACCAAGCTCGGTCTGAATAGCTTTTAATTGTTCCTGCAGAAAATATTCGCGCTGGCTTTTTTCGACCGATTGCTTTACCTGCCCCTGGATTTTGTGGCTCAATTCAAGCACTTCAAGCTGATTGGCGAGCGCGACGGAAATTTTCTCCAGTCTTTTTTGCGCGTCAAGTTCCTCTAAAAGCTGCTGCTTTTCCGTAACACTGATATTTAAATTCGACGCCAGAAAATCTGAAAGCGCTGCGGGCGTCTCAATATTCTCCAGCAGAATTGACGCTTCTTCCGGCACATTCGGACTTAAATGGATTACCTTATTTGCCGAATCGCGAACGCTTACAATCATCGCCTGTAATTTTTTAGTAACTTTAGTCCTGCTTGGCAATGGTTTGATTCGCACCTTTAAATAAGGCTCGACCGCGACAACCTCTTCGACCTTAAATCGTATCAAGCCGTGAACAATTACGTTGACGGTTCCCTGCGGAATCTTGACAACTTTTAGAATTGTAGATGCTGTTCCAATATCATACAAATCATCGATTGTAGGATTATCGATCGTTGGGCTTTTCTGGGTAACAAGTCCAATTATCGAATCGGCCGCTTTTGAATCTTCCAGCAGTTTTTGACTTTTCTGCCTGCCGACAGCCAATGGCGTAACCGTACCGGGAAAGACAACCGCATTACGAAT
>Ga0154577_1091_pt2 | contig 24449 bp, 22 predicted proteins | sample RifGroF2_FD_116006 | JGI IMG/M metagenome (GOLD analysis project Ga0154577, IMG submission 116006) | Planctomycetes bacterium GWF2_42_9
TTTCGCGATTTTGCCTTAAAGCGGGAACGAACCATTGAATGATCTAGTGTGGGTGATAAAAATATATGGGCTGATTGATGCAAATTTTGTGATGAAATTGGAAGGGGTATTGAGTACAATATTAAAAGCAAGCGAGACGGCCAAAGAAAAATAGGTGGCTGGCTTTCATGATTTTCTGAGTAACTTAACTTTAATATGGAGGTGATGATTTGCAAGAATACTGGGACGATTTATGGGATTGATGAAGAAAAATCCTTTGTATCCTGTATATAATATAATCCTTTTGTATTCTATTTTATTTGGAGCAATATTATTACATGATATGTACAGATGGCGTTTTTTCTATAAAACTCCGGGTTTTTATATTTCTATCTTTCTGAGTTTTTTATTTCTTTATTTTTACACAAGAAATAATAAATACGCTTGGCATACAGCTGTTTGTTGGCTTTTTGAGTTTTTTTGCTGGAAAATTATAAAATTGGCCATATATGGGCCAGCTACGAAAGGTGGAAGCGGCTTGCATACGAAAACGGATTTTATTATTGCAGGTTTGGTTCTATGGGGCATTATGACTATATATCTTTTATCTCGTTATAAACCATATATAGCATTTATTAAAGATTTGACACGTCATTATGACGAGTAGATTAATTGAAATAATATTGAATTGTAATTCTCTTCTGGAAATCTGGGAACACCATACTAATTAATTGACAATACGTTATTAGAGATGATGGAGAGTGATTTGGGCGAGAAGGATTGAGATTGCCATGGCCTTTGGTCATGCAATGACGCGTGGCCGTCCTCTATGATTTTTGCTTTTGAAGCAACAAAAATCCTGAAGATTCGAGGATTAACAATTCGGCCACGGCTAAACAAACCCTGCCGTAGTCCCCGCGAGGGGGATTAAAATGTCGGCAGGGCTAACCGACTTTGTTGCAGTTCACAAAAGGGATTGAAATGATGGCAGAGCTAAACGGAACGAGTCTGACAATCGAATTTGAAATTTGAGATTTCAGACGAGATCGAAAATGAAGAGATTCTTCATTGCGTCCCAAATGGGGACTCCATTTGGAATGACAAGCGTGCGCGGTTCGAAGAATGGCAAAGAGGACATTGCAGAAGGTTGGATAAATTGATATGAATTTAAAATTTGAATTTGAGATTTGAAAGTGATGAGACAAACCCCTCGGTTTATGCTGCGCTCCAACGATGGGCTAACTACACGGGCGATGCCTAAACATGAACCCTCAAGCAGGCTTGAGGGCTAAATACGTTAGGCAGACAGCAGGTGCGGGAAGTTGGAAAATGATTTTTTTACACCCCCGCCATAGGTGCGGGGGCTAAATGATAGATGAAAAAAACTAAATCTTTGCAGAGGCGGCGGATTTTAATAAATCCGAAATCCACTCTTCAAAATAAAATGGATACGTATGGAGTTTTAGAGTTTCGCCGGGGAAGTCGCAGCCTTGTTTTGAAAGTGCTGTTTTGAGACGCTCGACATCGTTCGGAAAATCCTGCATTATAATTTTCAAATAAATATCTTTTAATTTGCCAAGACGTTTTTTACTTTTCTCGTCTGATTCGCCGGGCGCACGGAAAAAATCGTAAATTGTTTTGACGGGTATGCCGGGCTTGAAAAACTTTTCCAGACGCTGCGGGATTTTTTCGGGCAAGGCATTGTCGTGATACATCGCCAAGTCGAGCAGCTCTTGTTGCGTATAGTAAAGAAACGGATTAGCAAAGAAAACGGCAGGGCTGTAATCTAATCTCAAATCCGCAAGATAGGCCTGGAACGCGTTTATGCCTTTGCTTTCGAATAGGAAACTTGCTGGGCCGTCGCCGATCAGGACGGTGAAGCAGTAATGATTCAGATCAGGACGATTGAAACGAACGATATCGCTGTATGCCCGCTGAAGTTTGGGTTTTGTCTGCGTGCGAACATCGATGATCAATATTCTTGAGTCGGTGGTATCGCGTGCGGATTTTAGAATATCTTCCGGCGTTATAGTTTGTCTGCCTTCGGCGGGTAGGATTATCTGGGCATCTTTCGGGCCGGGGTAGTCGATTAGTCTGTCGTAGACATCGCGGGCAAGAACGGGGTCGAGCGTTATAATGTGTATTCTGTTTTTTCGGTCAGTGTAATGCAGCATAGTTCCAAAGATATATTGAAAATCAAATATAAAAAATAAAAATTGAGGAATAAACGTTATTTTATTTAAAGAATTGTTTGTATCGAAGAACCTCCAGTTCGTCAAGGTAAATGGCGGTGGAAAAATTAACGCGGCAAGATATAATGTTTCTTATGGTATCGAAATGTCCTATATGTAAAAAGAAAATAACTGACGAAAAGAAGGGTCCAAATTTTCCTTTCTGTTCGGAAAGATGCAAATTAGTCGATTTGAACTCCTGGTTCGATGGCAATTATACTATATCCTCACGGATTCCTGATGAAGAGGATGAAAATGGTGAGGATTTAACGAAATAACGCTGGAATGCCACCAAAAAAATTGTATAATGTTTCTGCCTTTAATAAATTTGGAGGATTGAGATTGCTTCGTCATTTTTTGGGCAAAAAAGCCCAAAAAAATTCCTCGCAATGACAGGCTTAGAGGCCAACTTATATTTTAATAAGGATTTGAAGATGTCAGAGCAGAATGTGGAAAACAAAACACAAAATTTTGAACTAAAGATGCCGGAATTGCTTTTTCCGAATGTTTTTAAGACATTCAGGATTGCGATTCAGCCGGGGAGACTTTTGACGGCGTTTCTTACCTTAGCGGTAATCTTTTTGGTCGGTTGGGTAATGGATTTTCATAAGACCGTGGTGGTATCCGGCAGGCCGACGACTTTTGATTTGAGAAACTCAACACTAAGCGGCAACAAAACGCTGGCGACTGAACTGCATTGCTACCTAAATTATCCCGAAAGAACGGATAATTATGTGAAGATATACTCCGAACGGAACAAAGACAATAAGCAGGGTGTTTTTAAAGTATTTTCGAGTTTTTTCACGACGAATTTCAATGATACCGTGGTTTGTTTGCTTCAGTTGCGATTCGATAAAGTGATTGAGGGGATTACAAACGCATTCAAGGCATTGTTATGGATCGTCGAATATCATACGATTTATGGAATTATTTTCCTGGCGATATCGTTTGTTGTTTTGTCTGTCGGTGCGGGTGCGATATGCAGGGGAGCGGCAATGCACTTTTCACGAGATGAAAGGTTGGGCTTTATAGGCTGCATCAAATTCGGCATACGACGAATTGTGCCGCTAGTTTTTGCGCCGACATCTCCGATAGCGCTGGCGTGTCTGCTGGGTTTTGTAATTATTTCAGTGCTTGGATTGATCGCGAACATTCCTTATGCGGGCGAAATTCTTTTGGCTTTATTTTTCGTGCTGGTGCTGATTTCCGGCGGTTTAGTTGCTGCGGCGGGGATATGGGGCTTGGGCAGTGTGAGCCTGATGTACAGCGCGATCGCATACGAGAAGACGGATACTTTTGACGCGATGTGCAGAGCGTATAACTTTGTGAATGAAAGACCGTGGCGGCTTGCAGGGTATACATTGGTCGCGGCATTCTACGGAAGTATATGTTATCTTTTTGTACGGCTTGTCGGGTTTATGATGCTTCTGGCGGGCAGATGGTTTTTGAATATCGGGCTTTGGGTGCAGAGTCAAAAAGGAATGGGGCTGGAAAAAATTGACGCGATATGGCCAGAGCCGGAATTTTTCAATTTCTTTGGTTCAATGAGCGGTTTTGCATTGCCGTTCACACAAAAAATATCGACCGCGGTGATACATTTTGAAATACTGATAATCTCCGGCCTTGTGATGGCATTTGCGTTCAGTTTTTACTTTTCCGCAATAACTGTAATATACAGCTTGCTACGGAAAAAAGTTGACAACACATCTCTGAATAGTGTATTTATAGAAACAATTCAAACCCCAGATGCACTGCAAGCGTAATAGTATCGATTTTTCATTTTTTATATTAGTGAAACAGGATATGATTCAGGAAAAAAAAGAAACCGGGAGGTTTAATGCTTAGATTCCGAAAGCAAATGATAATCTTTGTACATATCTTTATCTTTGCGACGAGCTTAATGCTGGCTTTTTTGCTTGTCAATAATATGCAGATACAGAGTGAATGGTTTTTGGGACAATTCTTTCCAAAAGCGTTGATTCTTTTCATAATTATCAAATTGCCGATATTCGCTTTTTTCAAACAGTTTCAGGGATGGTGGCGATATGTAAGCATTTCTGATTTACTGTCGATTGTCAAGGCATCTCTGGTAAGCACACTAGTAATTGTGAGTGTGTGGGTTGCTGTGGCGGCGGTTGAACCGATACGGCAATATGTAAACGAACTGTTCGGATTCAGTCAGGCGGTTTTTATTCTCGATATGTTCGCGACGATCGTGCTGATGGGCGGAATGAGAATGGCTGTTCGGCTTTATCACGAAGAATTTCACACCGAACAGGCAGGAAAACTGAAAAGATTTTTAATTGTTGGCGCGGGTAATGCGGGCGAATCTTTGCTGCGTGAATTGCATCGTATGCAAGTTGAACAGTATGATGTGATTGGATTTATCGATGATGATCCGATCAAACGCGGAGTGAATATACATGGTGTTCCGGTGCTTGGGAATGTAGAGGAACTGCCGAAGGTTTGCAAAGAAAATAATATAGATGAAATAGCGATAGCGATGCCGAGCGCAACGCCGACTCAATTACGAAACGTAGTTCAGATTTGCGAAGGCGCGAAAGTTCGATTCAGAACTGTGCCGTCTGTTGCTGATATTGCAAGCGGAAGGTTTAGAGTATCTCAAATCAGAGATGTTGAAATCAACGACTTGCTGGGACGCGAAGCGGTTCAGCTTGATCTTGCGGTGATAGGTAAATACCTTGACGATAAAGTGATCCTTGTAACGGGTGCGGGCGGTTCGATTGGTTCTGAAATGTGCAGACAGGTTTGCCATTTTAAGCCGAAGCTCTTGCTGCTGGTCGAGCAGACGGAAAATTCGCTGTTCTTTATTGAGCGTGAACTTCGCAAAAGTTTTCCGACGGTATTGATGGAAGCGATAATCTGCGATATAACAGATAAAACAAGAGTCGAGCAGATATTTGATAAATATAAACCTAACGTTGTGATACACGCGGCGGCGCACAAGCACGTGCCATTGATGGAAACTAATCCGGGTGAGGCCCTTAAAAATAATATCGTCGGGACAAGGACGGTTGCGAACGCATCTGATAAATACAAAGCGGAAAGTTTTGTAATGATCAGTACTGATAAGGCGGTTAATCCGACAAGCATTATGGGTTCGACCAAACGTATTTCCGAGATGTATATTCAGGACCTGGACAGGACGAGCGAGACATCGTTTGTTACGGTTCGATTCGGCAACGTGCTTGGTTCGAATGGTTCGGTAGTTCCGATCTTCAAAAACCAAATCGCGATGGGCGGGCCTGTTACAGTTACGCATCCTGAAATGCGAAGATATTTTATGACGATTCCCGAAGCATCGCAGTTGGTTCTGCAGGCGGCGACGATGGGTAAGGGCGGCGAGATTTTTGTGCTTGATATGGGCGAGCCTGTGAAGATTGTCGATCTTGCGAAAGAACTTATTACGCTTAGCGGTTTCAGGCCGGGCGAGGATATTGAAATTGTTTTCTCGGGTACAAGGCCGGGCGAAAAACTTTTCGAAGAGCTGTCCATTCAGGGCGAAGATATGGTGCTGACAAGGCATCCGAAGATCAGTATCTGGCAGAAAAATCAGCCGCTTACAAGAGAGCAATTAAGAGAAAAGATTGACAATCTAATCGGTATAGCCGATTTGCAGAATCACAAACAAATCGTTTCTTACATCAAAGAAATCGTGCCCGAATACATCGGCGACAAAGTAAACCAAAGCAGCAATTAATCTGAAAAACTAAAAGATAAATGATAATTGTGCTTGCAGAAATTGCTGATAAAATGTCAAGTATTCCCAGAATGTGGGTTTGTGATGGTGTTGTTGGGGTTGTACTTTTTTGTATCGGTCTTATACATCGTTTTGCGTCCTTTGCAGTATTTTTCATAGGGTTATTAATATCAATTCTTTTTGTTTATTACGCATATTATGATGCTTTTGCAGATCCAACTTTCAGTCCTGATGTACAAAGAGAAATGGGATACATCTGGATTGTAAATTCGATTATATCGCCATTTTGTTTAGCATTATTTCCCATGATGGCAGTATTGTTTCATATTTTCAGGAATAAAAAACAATTGCGAACAATTTAAATTTTTCTGTGCCGCAGGCGGTCGAGTGCGACGGCGATAATAATAATTGCTCCTGTAACGATTTCCTGAATCCAATTCTCAAGACCCATTTGTGTGCAGCCGCTTCGAATGATCGTCATAATTAATGCGCCGATAAGTGAGCCGAAGATAGTGCCTTGGCCGCCGGAAAGGCTTGCACCGCCGATAACAACTGCGGCGATAACATCCAATTCCAAACCCACTGCGACGGTTGGGTCGCCGACGGTTAATCTTGAAAATTGCATAACGCCTGTGATGGATGCGAAAAGTGCGCTCAACATATAAATTATAACTTTTGTGCGTTCTACGGCGATGCCGCAAAGGCGGGCGGTTTGTTCGTTTGAGCCGATGGCGACAGTTGCTCTGCCGAAAACGGTATAGCGAAGTACGAATGCGAAAACTATCGCGAGCAAAATGAAAATCCACACGCCGGGTGAAAGGATTTGCCAGCTTCGTTCGGGGGGTAAGGTAGCGAGAATTTCGTTTAGCCAGGTGTATGGCGCGTTAATTTTTTGTTCGCCTGCCAGACCCTTGGCGGCGCCTCGGCATAAGAGCATCATTCCAAGCGTTACGATAAATGGTACGACTTTGAGGCGCGTGATGAAAATGCCGGATAGAAGTCCGAATGCGGAACCTACAATGACAGCAAGCAGGGCAGAAGGAAAAGGCGAGATGTGCATATTGTTTAGAAAATACGCCAGGAGAACAGAACTGAATGCGACGATTGAGCCGACAGACAAATCGATTCCGCCGGAGATGATTACGAATGTCATGCCGATTGCGGCGATGCCGACGATGACGGTTTGACGCGCGATCGTTTCGAGATTTCGCATAGTGGAAAAACTGGAAGGTGCGATAAAGACGAATAAGAGATAGATAACCAATAAGGCAAGTACGATACCGAAACGGTTGAGTAATTTTAAAAATAAATTCATAATAAATCCGAAATTCGAAACCCGAAATCCTAAACAAATTTAAAATACAAAATTATATAAACGAACCCAGCCATAGTGATGGCTGGGCTAAACATACTAACATCCGATTGCTTCGAGCATTAATTTATGTTCGTCAATATCTTTTACATTGTGCGTCGGGCCTAAATTGCCTTTACACATAACGCTTATACTATCGCAAATGCCCATAAGCTCCGGCAGGTAACTGCTGACAACCAAAATAGCTTTGGGGGAAATTTTATCGCACGCAAGCTCATCGATTATCTGGTAAATGGCTGCTTTTGCGGCGACGTCGATGCCTCTTGTCGGTTCGTCGAGGAGCAGAATGTCAACGTTATGTTCGAGAAGACGGGCAAGAGCGGCTTTCTGCTGGTTTCCGCCGGAAAGCTCATCGATTTTTTGCGATGCACTGTGGCATTTTATACCGAGTTTTTCAATCCATCTTTTTGAATTTTTGTTTTGAATGGACGGCCGGACGACAGCGTACGCAGGGTAAGAATGCAGCTTTGACATTGTAATATTTTCGGAGATCGACATCGTGGTGGCTAAGCCTTCTTCTTTGCGGTTTTCGCTTAGAAAGCCCATTCCCTGATTCCAGCGTTTCAGCGGCGAAGCTGGGCCGAAATAAACGCCGACTTTTACTTTTCCGCTTTTAATTTTTTCAAGGCCGAAGATGGCTCGCAATAATTCGCTTCTTCCTGCCCCGACAAGGCCTGCGATTCCATAAACCTGGCCGGTATGTAATTTTAATGATGCTGAAACGGGTTTTTTCGTACCCTGAAGATTTTCAACTTCGAGTACGAGTTTGCCGGGTGTGCGAGTGGAGTGCGGGAATAGTTGTTCAATTTTTCTGCCGACCATTTGATTGATCAATTCTTCATCTGGCGTTTGCGGCGGAAGATTCGATGCGACTACTCGGCCATCACGAAGCACGGTAACTTCGTCGGCGATTTTTCTGACTTCTTCAAGAAAATGCGAAATGTAAATTATGGCAATGCCTTTTTTCTTGAGAGTATTTACAAGCTCGAAGAGTTTTTCGGTATCGCTTGCGGTAAGCGAACTTGTAGGCTCATCGAGAACGAGAATTTTGCAGCCGACAACCAACGCGCGTGCGATCTCGACAAGCTGGCAGGCGGCGATGGATAGTTTGCTTACCTTTATTTGCGGCTGAATTTCAGGATGGTTGAAAGCCTTCAAGGCATCGAGTGCCATTTGGCGGATTTTTTTTACTTTCAAAACGCCAGCGATATTCGGTTCGATGCCGAGAGTGAGATTTTCTTCAACGGTCAAATCGGCAGCGAGTGAAAGCTCCTGATATATCATCGCGATTCCGAGCCGGCGGGCGGAGATAGGGTTTTTCGGCGAGTAAGGCTGGCCGAAAAGTTCCATTGTGCCGGTGTCAGGTTTGACAACGCCGGAGAGAATTTTCATAAGCGTACTTTTGCCTGCGCCGTTTTCGCCGACGAGGGCGTGGACTGTGCCGGGCCGGACAGTTATGCTTACATCGCTTAATGCGATTGTCGGGCCGAACGACTTTGTAATGCCTCGCATTTGCAGGGCGGGTGTAGGTTCTATTTCGTCGTTAGCCATTGTTTGAAATCTGGATTTAGCAAATTACTGATTTGCGGGTCGTTCATATTTTCCGGCGTCGCGATGACTGAACCTGTGTCGATTTGTTTTTCGATCGGCTGGTTACGAAGATATGCAACCATTGTTTTTACGCCGAGATAGCCCATATTCATAGCGTCCTGAAGAATCAGTGCGTTGATTTGGCCTTCTTTGAGTGCTTTTACGAGCATTTCGGAATTATCGAAGCCGACGAATTTAACTTTGCCGGCGAATGAATTATCCTGAAGGGCACGCAGCATTCCAAAAGTTGTCGATTCGTTTGGAGTAAATACGCCATCGATAGTTAATGATTGGTCTGTGCCGCGAAGGGGCGCGAGGAGATTTTCGCTGGCTTTGTATGCGGTTTCGGTAGTTGCGCCGCCATATTGATTATCGCTAACGACTTTTATATCGGGGTATTTGGCGATCGCATCGAGAAAACCTTTTTCACGCTGTTGTGTGCTGGCGGAACCTTCCTGATAGCGAAGCATCGCGATCTTGCCTTTGAAGTTTAGAAGTTTGGCCATATATTCGCCCGCTTTTTGGCCGCCGACGTAGTTGTCTGTTGAGACATAACTTATCTGGTCATTGCTGTCGAGTGCGGAATCGATGATGACTACTTTGATGCCTGAACGTGTCGCTTCGCTGACAGGGCGGCGGAGAGCGGTGTTGTCGAGCGGCGCTAAAACTATGCCTGAAACGCCGCGGGTGATGAAATCCTCGACGACGGTGATTTGCGATTCGCGGTCGTCTTCCTTCAATGGGCCTTTCCAGATAATTTCAACGTCAAGTTCCTGTGCGGCCTTTATTGCGCCAGCGTGAATCGACTTCCAGAATTCGTGTGTAGTGCCTTTTGGAATTACGGCGATAGTGATTTTGGATTTATCCGCATCGGGTGATTTTTTGCAGGAAATGAATGAAAAGGATATTGCAATCAATAATAAACATAAAAATGTTTTTCGCATATTTTTCTCCAAAAACTAATTATGAAGTATTATAAGAAATATCGATTTAGTTTCCAGAAAAATCGGCAGGAGAAGTTGAACGAGATTCAGCCCCCTCTGCGCATAATAAAACCCACTTAATACGGTGGGTTTTATTTATTTGAATTAAGCTGATTTTAGCTTTTAGCTGTTGTTTTGGTTTTCGACTTGTCCATCGCGAGGATGAGCACCATCATATACCTCTTTCAACTTCTTTGTTGTCAGATGTGTATAAATCTGTGTTGTTGAAAGTGATTGATGGCCTAAAAGCTCCTGAACACTTCTCAAGTCAGCGCCATTATTCAGCAGGTGTGTGGCGAAGCTGTGTCTTAATGTGTGCGGGCTGATCGATGGATCCAAGCCTGCCATCTGCAGGTATTTGTCCATTTTTCTGCGGACACTTCTTGTGCTTAAACGTTTGCCGTGCTTATTGACGAAAAGTACTTTCGAATCGAAATTGGCATTGTTTTGTGAGCGTCTGTTTCGATATTCCATATAATGCTGGATCGACTGTAAAGCTGATGAGCCAATCGGAGAAATTCTTTCTTTTTTGCCTTTGCCGCGGACGTGCAGGACTTCGCCGAGGAAGTCAACATCTTCGATATTCAACGCGACCAGTTCGCTGACTCTTACGCCTGTGCCATAGAGGGTTTCCATAATGGCACGATCTCTTGCGCCAAGCCAGCTATCGGAAGGGGGAGTTTCGAGAAGTCTTTTTACCTGATCGTATTCGAGGAATTTGGGCAGCTTTTTATCCTGCTTTGGCGTTCTAACCGCTGTAACGGGATTGTTCTGCAGGTGATTTCTCTTAACCAGGAACTTATAGAAACTTCTTAAAGTCGCAAGTTTTCTTGCGGAAGTAGATTTCGAATATTGCTTATCGTTAAGATGAGCCATATAAGTCCTGACGGTATCTGTTGTCAGGGAAAGAAGCAGTTGTTCAGTTTTGACCTGTGTTTGAGTGGCGACGCCACCGGAAGCATTATCAGAAGATGTCCAATCGGATTGCGGAGTCTGGCCGCCAATGTACTGACAGAATTGCTCAAGGTCAGCATTGTAGCATTTCGCGGTGTGCTCGGAAAAATGCTTTTCAAATTTCAGGTAGTCCAGGAACTCATTGATAATAACACAATTTTCCATTTTTTTCTCCATATCGTATCGCACGACAAAGGGATACTCTTTTATTCCAGAGGCTCGCTCATCTGCGGAGCCTTATCATTTAACAACTTATCAGCTTCAATAATTAAAGATTGCGTTAGTTTGAAGCTAAGAACGGCGGCATCGAACCAGTCGAAATTTGTTCTGGTGTCCTTCGCCTGTTTAACAAGGGCATCGAGCAGTAAATCTTCGCAGCCTGACTCATAACGAAAAACGTATTTCTCGTCGCCTTTTGAAAGAACAAGCTGTCTTAAGTTTCTTTGCATTTCATTGCCCAAAAAATATATTTTACCTTTTAATTATCGGTCGATAATGGCAGACCGATAATCGAAATTTTAAATTTTTTAAAAATTTTACCCGAATTACGCGGGTTCACTCTTTTAAAGTATAGAGCTAGACTAGTAATTTATCGGCGAACAAGAGATAATTACTTTAGGGATAGACACAAAAGATTTGAAATAACCACTTTGGCGGGATTTAAATTTAAGAATTAAAATTTAAGATTCGATATTTTACGAATATTTAGCGCAAGTCCAGTGATATTAGTCATTTACATACGCAAATAGCTTTAAGGTAACTTCAAAAAAAACGAATACAGAAGCTGAACCAATAAAAGTATTAGCTTTTTAGAACCAGAAACGAGATTCTTCAGTGCGTCCCCATAGGGACTTCGTTCAGAATGACAATTGTGTTTGTTGAGTCTTAAATATTATAGATTTTGGTGCATTGGGCTAAAAGATTTTCTACCCAATCTATCGGCATAACGATAGCTGCGTCAGATTTCGCATTTTTGTAGTCTGTATGCACTTCGAGGAATAAACCATCTGCACCTGCGGCGACAGCGGCTTTTGCCAGGACAGGCGCCATTTCACGGCAGCCGCCGGAGGCAGTGCCTAATCCGCCGGGCTGCTGGGTGCTGTGGGTGGCATCAAAAATGACGGGGCAGCCGAATTTTTGCATTATAGGTATGCACGTCATATCGTTTACGAGACGATTGTAGCCGAAAAATGTGCCGCGGTCGGTGAGCATTATCTTGTCATTGCCTGTTGAGCGGATTTTTGCGACCGCGTTTTTCATTTCTTCCGGCGAAACGAACTGGCCTTTCTTTACGTTGACGGGTTTGCCGGTTTTTCCGCAGGCGGCGAGAAGGTCGGTCTGGCGGCAGAGAAAAGCTGGAATTTGCAGGCAATCGACAACTTCGGCGACTGGGGCGGCTTGCGAAACTTCGTGAACGTCTGTGAGAATCGGAAGTGATGTTTCTTTTCTTACCTTTTCGAGAATCGCAAGGCCTTTTTCCATTCCGGGGCCGCGAAAACTTTCGATGCTGCTGCGATTGGCTTTGTCGAAACTTGCTTTGAAGATCATTTTGGTATTTGTCTTTTTGCCGATTTCCAAAAGTTTGAATGCGATGTCGAGACAGATTTGTTCTGATTCAATTACGCAAGGGCCTGCGATAACAAATAGGCCTGCTTTTGATTCGATTTCGATATTTCCAATTTTGAACATAATTTAGCCACCAAAGAAACGAAAATTATAATTATAGCCACTAAGACACAAAGACACAAAGAGAACTATTATAGAGATAATTTATTCGAAGATTCTGAACATTCTTCTTCGCATACCGATTGGTTTTCCTTTTGGCGGAACGAGGACTTTGACGGCGTGCGGAATGATCGTAATTTCCAGCGGCATTTCCGGGCCGGGGTCGCCATCGAGTTCTGTTCGGACAAAAGTATCAGAAGATATTTTAATTTTTTTGCATTGCTTGTATATTACGCTTTTGCTTCTGCGATGACTTTTTAAGATCGTCAGGAGCGAAAGGAAAACAAGTTTAATCTGATTCGAACATTTGTAAACGCAAATATCAAGCAGGCCATCGCCGAAATCGGCGGCCCTTAAAATCGGAATGCCCAGGGCATATCGCGAAATATTTCCGAAAAGCGCGATGCCGCGATCTGAAAAAATTACTCTATCGTCAACTTCGACTGTGATCGCGGGGAATTTATAGGCAAAGAAAGTTTTTAAAATCGGAAAAAAATAATGAAGATGAGTGATGTTGCCCTGACGCTGCATATCGACAATACGCACTACATCGGCATCGAAACCTACGCCGCCGACAGATGTGAAAAATGAATCGTTGGCTTTGCAGAGGTCGAGCGGGTGGAGTGTGTTTGCTTCGAAAATCTGAATCCAATTCTTGAGCGATTTTTTGTAGCCGAGTTCGTTGGCGAGCAAGTTTTCTGTTCCGCTTGGCAAAAGCATAAGCGGTTTATCGCTGCCTTCGAGGCCGTGGACAACTTCGCGGATCGTGCCGTCGCCGCCTGCGACCATAACCATTGAACAATTAAATTTAACAGCGGATTCGGCGGCTAGTGAGCGGGCGTGCAGAAGCGATTTTGTGTGGTTGATTTGCAGTTTGTAATTTTTCGATTTCAGATATTCGATGAATTGATGGACAATTTCCTTCTCGCTGCTTGCGCCGGAGCTTGTGTTGAGTATTAAAGATATATAACCGTTTTCAGAATTCATTATTTCGTTTCAAATGTAACGTTTCTGGTTTTAAGGCCAGCTTTTTTGACAGCATCTTCCGTCAGGTGTGCATAGCTCAAAGGCTGATGCGGAATATTTTCAAGGCCGAGGTCTTTTTGAACCTGCTCGATGATGGCATCGTCCGGGCCTTCGATCTCAACGTATTTGCCGACGAGAGGCAGTTCATCGAGAGCGACTTTGCAATTTTTATAATCCCAAAGGCTGCGTTTTTTTTCTAATGTCAATCTTGGCGTATAGCCGAGCTGTTCGAATAATTCGGCAAGCTCGTGTGCTTTATCGACTTTTATGCCGATTTCGCGTCGGCTTTTGAAACGGTGATTTTCACGAGCGCCTTTATAAGTAAGCTCGATCGCTTCTCCGACGTGGTTGATATGTTTGCGGATACGCAGGCATCGGTCGGATTTTACGAGCGAATCTTTGTTGTCGTCGTAATAAGAATCGATCTGAAGGAAATCTCCTTCAAATTTTGCGCCAAGCTGTTTTAGTTTTTGCGCAACAGGTTCTAAACTTTCAACTTTAAGTTTAAGTTCGATTTCTAAAGCCATAATTAACCTTTTGCCACAGAGAACACAGAGGACACAGAGTTTAAATTACTATGTTTACTAGACGAGATTTGATGACGATTATTTTCTTTATCTCTTTGCCGGCGATTGATGACGCGACTTTTTCGCACGCAAGAGCTTTTTGTTTAATTTCTTCTTCGTCGGCTTCCGCTGATACGACAATTTTATCCTTTATCTTGCCGAGAACCTGAACAGCAATCTCGATCTCTTTTTCTTTCGCGAGATTTTCATCGAATTTCGGCCAAGTCTCATACGCCAGTGTGGTTGTATGGCCGAGGATTTGCCAAACTTCTTCCGCGATGTGCGGTGAGAATGGCGCTAAAAGCAGGACGAAAGTTTCAATAGCTTTTTTCGGTTTCGTTTCAAGTCTGGCGAGATGATTTACAAATATCATCATCTGGCTGATAGCGGTATTGAAACGGAACGTATCGATGTTCTGCGTAATTTTCTTTATAGACTGATGCAGAAGGCGGTTTGTTTCTTCGTCGATGTCGATGTCTTTTATGCTGCTCTGGCCGTCAACGACAGTGCGCCAGAATTTGTTGAGGAATCTGTGTACGCCTTCGACGCCTTGCATACTCCACGGTTTTGTGGATTCAAGCGGGCCCATAAACATTTCGTAAAGGCGCATCGAATCGGCGCCGTAATCATCAATGACTTTATCGGGGTTGACGACGTTGCCGCGAGACTTGCTCATTTTCTGATTGTCTTCGCCGAGGATCATACCCTGATTGATCAATTTTTTGAACGGCTCTGCTGTGCTGACATATCCCAAATCGAAAAGGAGTTTGTGCCAGAAACGCGAATAGAGCAAATGCAGAACGGCGTGTTCTGCGCCGCCGATGTATAAATCGACGGGCATCCAATATTTTTCTTTTTCCTTTTCCCACGCGGCCTGATCATTTTTCGGATCGAGGTAGCGGAGATAATACCAGCAGCTTCCGGCCCATTGCGGCATTGTGTTGGTTTCGCGAATTGCTTTTTGGCCGTCGAACTGGATGTTGAGCCAGCTTGTAATATTCGAAAGCGGCGAAAGGCCTGTATCGGACGGTTTAAAGTTTTCTGTTGGAGGAAGAGTCAGCGGCAGAGTTTTCTCATCGAGTGCAACTATTCGGCCATCTTCGAGATGCAGAAGTGGGAATGGTTCGCCCCAATAACGCTGACGACTGAAAAGCCAATCGCGAAGTTTATAATTTACCGCTTTTTTGCCGAGGCCGTTTTCATCGAGCCAGTTTGTAATTTTTTCTTTAAATTCGGCGGTTGGCAGGCCATTAAATTTTTCGCTGTTGATCGCGATACCTTCGCCTGCGAAACAGTATTCGCCTTTTTCCACTTTTTCGGCAATGGCTTTATCATCTTTTGGTTCAACTACCGGAATAATCGGCAGATTGAATTTTTTTGCGAATTCGAAATCGCGGTCATCGTGTGCGGGAACGCTCATAATCGCGCCTGTGCCGTAGCTGATAAGGACGTAATCGCTGATCCAGATTGGAATTTTTTTCTCGTTTACCGGATTGATCGCATACGCGCCTGTAAAAACGCCTGATTTATCTTTTGCGAGGTCGGTTCGGTCGAGGTCGCTTTTTGTTTGTGCTTGTTTTTTATAATCTTCGATTGCCTGTTTCTGCTGGGCGGTTGTGATTTCATCGACAATCGGATGTTCCGGCGAGAGGACCATATATGTTGCGCCGAAAAGGGTGTCGGGGCGAGTAGTGAAGACCGTGATTATTTCATCAACGCCATCGATCTTGAAATCGACTTCAGCGCCGACGCTCTTGCCGATCCAGTCGGTTTGAAGTTTCTTGATAGAATGCGGCCAATCGACGAGTTTTAAATCTTCTTCGAGACGGTCTGCGTATTTGGTGATGCGTAGCATCCACTGACGCATTGGTTTGCGGATAACGGGATGGCCGCCGCGTTCAGAAATGCCGCCGATGACTTCTTCGTTTGCGAGTACTGTGCCGAGTTCAGGACACCAGTTTACCGGCACTTCGTCTTCGTACGCGAGACGATGATCGTTGAGGAATTCTTCCTGCTCTTCTTTCGTAAGTTCGTTCCAATTACGGGCGCCGACGGGTGTTCCCATTACAGCGGGAATCGGATTTGCGTCGACGATCTCGCCGTTGGGGGCGATCAGCAATTTGCCGTTTTCGAGTTTTTTTACAAGCTCGGAAATTGGTTTTGCTTTTTGCTCTGTTTCATCGAAATAGCTGTTGAATAATTTCAGGAAAATCCACTGTGTCCATCTATAATAGCCGGGGTCTGTGGTATCGACCTGACGATCCCAGTCATAAGAAAAACCGAGGGCTTTGATTTGCCTTCGCATATTGTCGATGTTCTGCTGGGTTGTGATAGCAGGGTGCGTGCCGGTTTTGACGGCGTATTGTTCGGCGGGCAGGCCGAAAGCATCCCAGCCGATGGGGTGCAGGACATTAAAGCCGTTCATCCTTTTGAAACGGGCGACAATGTCGCTGGCGGTGTAGCCTTCAGGATGGCCGACGTGCAGGCCTTGGGCGGATGGATACGGGAACATATCCAAAACGTAATATTTAGGTTTCGGTGAGTTATCCGCGGCGGCAAAAGTTTTGTTGGTTTCCCAATAGTTTTGCCACTTTTTTTCGATTTCGTTGAAGTTGTATGTACCTTTTGTTTCTTCCATAGTCGGTCCTAGTGTGAATGTGGGCAAGTGCCGTGTGAAGGGCAGGTATGACACGATTTGCCGTCGGCGGGATTTTTTACTACCGCTGAAAATGTTGAAAATTGTTTTGTGAGCTTCTTTCCGCCGCAAGATGGGCAGGTGTGAGACTCTTTGGAATTAGATTTTTCCAGGAATTCGTTGACCTTACCGCAAGTATCGCATTTGTATTCAATAATAGGCATAATAACTAAAAGCAAAAATAAAAATTAAAAAATAAAAATTGTGGGTAGTCCCTTTGGGACTAACTATTTATACGAAGGTTAGTAGTATACCTATTTAAGGTCGCAAAGCAAGGAAAGAATAGGGTATAAAGACTTTGGCGGTCTGTATACCCTGTAAGTTCTGTATTTTTAATCTATAAATATGCGTTTGATGTGACGGTCGTAGATGTTTTCAGTAACGGTTTGGGCAATGGTGGTTTCAAATTTTTCAAGGGCGTTGATGTATCTTGCGCCCATATTGGCGGCAATTTTGTAGCCAACGTGGATCAACTGTCTGAAATTGGGGTTATAATCCGGGCAATCGAGGTCGTGGCGGAGGGTTTTGGCGTATTTTTCGCTATCCCATTTTGCGACTTCATCGGATGTTGGGAGTTTTGCCGGGTTGATATCGATTACGGTAGCATACGGGCCGCAAAGCTCATCGAAATGTTCGAGTGCCTGTTTGTAGACTTCTTTTGCGATGGTCAGACCTTCGCCGCCTGCGATGGCAAGTCCGATAACCTCTTCAAGCCAGGTTGTACCTGCGGTTTTTAAGTGGATACCAGCGCCGGTTTTCTTTAAGGCTCTCTTGATGGGCTGGTAAATCGAGAATTTGTCGCTGCCGGAGTGGACGCTTAATTTAAGATTGGCGGGCAGGCCGAACTGTTTGATCGAGAAATTGATTACCGCGATGTCTTCGTTGAACTCTTTTTCAAATTGAGCGACATCGCCGACGTAATCGACGCCTTTGTTGAATCGGCCGGTGAATTTTGGCGCGATGGTCTGGGCGGGAATTTTTTCGGCTGCAATTGCGGAAAGAATGAAGAACATCTCGACCGGAGTTTGCGGCTGATTAGATTCATCCATAGAAACTTCGGTAACGGAATTATCCGCGCCTTTTTTTTCGGCGACGTGTCTGAAAATCTCACCTGCTTTTTTCACGGCGAGCAAAAATTTTGAGCCGATCTGTTCGAGGTCTTTTTCCGTGATGTTTAATTTCGCGTCAACGCCTGGGATTGAAAGAGTGCCGAGGAATTTTTTATTTTGAGCAATGAAGTTTTTCAAATCGTTTTCGTCGCATTTTTGGCCGATGTAGTCTGCGACATCGAGTGTGAAGAAATTGCTTGGTTCGATGAAAGAATCAACGGTATTCAAGTTGATATGGTCTGCATCGACATAATACGAATCTTTCCAGTCGAGTGCTTTTACGGCGGCATCGGCTTCGGCGCGTAAATCGGCAGGTTTAGTGCCAATGATGGAATGTTCACGGTTGGATTTATTCCAGACGGGAACCAGAGAGCAGCCTTGCTGCTTTGCCTTTATAATGGCAGCTAACTGTGCTTTGCCTTGATGTGCGAATCTGTCGCCTGTTCCGATAGAATATTTTTCGATTTTCATTATGTAGTCCTTTTAAGCGGAAATTACTTCGTCATCTGAATTGTTAATAGCTTGTTCTGTATGTTCCAAATGTTTGTTAATTGCTTTGGCGGCGTTTTTAATGTCGCGGTCTTTCAGGGCTGTCAGCATTTTTTTGTGGTAGCCTATCGCGAAATCGACTTCCTCTTCGTGCATACTGGAAAAGACCTGCGAATACTTGTGATACTCCGCGATCGAAGCGAAAGCGGTAATCAACGGCATATTCGAGGATGCGTGAAGTATCACCTGGTGAAATTCCATATCATATTTAAAGAAGTTCAGCAGATTTTCCTTTGACTGTTCCATTTTTTTGATGAGTGATTCGAGCTGCTGAATGTGGGTATCGGTAATTTTTTCACAGGCGAGAGTTATGGCTGCCGTTTCGATGGCCTTTCTGGCGTAAATAATATCAGAAAACGAAACGTTCTCGAAGTTTTGCGGAAGCAAATGCGTTGGGAGTTTTTTTTGCGATATTTTCTGGACATAGGCGCCAGAGCCTGCGCGGATTTTAACGACGCCGAGTTTTTCGAGATCGTTAAACGCCTGTCGAACCGTGCCTCGGCTTAGGTTGTACTGACGGCAAAGTTGGCGTTCGGCGGGCAGACGTGCGCCATCGCTGAAAGTGCCGGAGGCAATCAACGCGATAATTTCACGCACAAGTTTGGTATGGAGCAATTCTTTGTTCATAAGTGGTATATTCTATATACCAATCTGGTTTTTTCGTCAAGATAAAAAGTTTGACGATAAAAAATAACCTATTATAATTGTACTTATGGATTTTGATGTATTCATTAAAACGACGTTGTATTTTCTGGCGTTGATAAACCCGGCGAGTAAGGTTTTTATTTTGTCGACGATGCAGCCGGCGTATACGAAAGCGGAACTGTACAAAGTTTCGGCTAAAGCGTCGCTGGCGGCTTTGATAATTCTTCTTGTTATCTCGGCGGCGGGTGTTTTTGTACTGCATTCGATTTTTCAGGTTGAAGTTTATTCGCTTCGGATCGCGGGCGGTGTGATTTTGTTTATTATTGGTTTGACGGCGGTTCGCAAGGGACGATTTTACGAGCAGAATGTTCAGGATGCAATGACCAATGATATTTCGATTGTTCCGCTTGCGGCTCCGCTGATAGCAGGGCCGGGTACGATCACGGCGGCGATTTTTTACTCTTCCGAACATAATATGACGCTGACAATGATTGCGCTGACGGCGGCGGTCGCGATCAATTTTGTAATAATGCTGTCTTCGGTCTGGATCGGCAAACTGATGGAAAAAATTCACGCGTTCGGCCCGCTGATTCGGATCACGGGTCTTATCGTCGCGGCGGTTTCGGTGCAGATGATACTAGGCGGAGTTTCAGAGTGGCTGACGATAACGTTATCCGCAATGAATAATTAATGAGAACGTGATGAGGAGATATGAACACAATCAAATATAAAAAAACTTTGAAAGTCCAGGAAGCAAATCAACAACTAAAGCCGCGAAGGTTTTTTTTAATTCCATTGGTTATCGGCTTTTTGGGTTTCCTGCTGATTATGCTGGCGACCGCTAAATTTGGCGTGGGTATTTCAGGGGATTCAGCCGATTATATATTGTGGGCTCGTAATTTCATTGAAACACATTCATTTACAAAACCTGATGGCAGCAGCCTAATAATTTTACCGCCTTTATATTCTGTATTAATAGCTGTTTTCAAACTGTTCTGGATTAATGAATTTCTTGCGGTTAGGCTGATTAACGCTATATCATTTTTATTTGTCATATTCCTTTCAGGATTATGGATATTAAGATATTTAGGCTCTTTGTTTTTTGCGATAGCAGGGTCATTTTTGATTTTATTTTCTTATCCTCTTATATCTGTTTATAGTTGGGCGTGGAGTGAGCCATTATTTATTTTGATTGTAATGATTTTTTTGTTTCTGCTGCCCACTGCTGTCAGTAATCCAACGTATAAAATTGCCATAATTTTGGGAATACTTACTTCTGCCGCATGTCTTACTCGATATGTCGGATTTGTGTTACTTCCAGTGGGTGGAATTGTGCTTTTCTTTGGTATTAAAGGACTTTCTAGAAAACTAATTTACACATCAGTCTGGGGTTTTGCATCTGTAATACCTTTTGGATTATGGCTTGTCAGAAATATGATATTGTCAGGTACTCCAATGGGTGTACGTTTTCCGACAACTTTCTCGCTTGGTGAAAATATTCAGATGTCTGGCGGGTTTATAGGCAGATGTTTCATAATGCAGGGAACAAATCAATTTATTTCAGGCTGGTTTTTTATCAGCTTATTAACAGCAATGACATTTGGTACTTTGATTTTTTATTTTTATAAATTGATTAAAACGAAAGAAGTGAATTGGGCTGTAATATCGGCATTGCTTTATATTATTTTTTATTTTGCTGCAGTTGTTTACGCCGCAACGACTACAAGTTTGGGTTCATTTGAAGACAGGTATCTGATTCCATCATATCCAGCGATTGTTATGTTTATGATGTTTATTATGTTTGCTTTGATGAAATGGGTTAAGACGAGAAAAAGAGTTTTGCATTATACTGCTTTAGTCGGGATGATTGCATTTCTGGGATTTTGGCTTTTTACCGGTCTCGCCTATACAAATTTAATATGTAAAAGATTGTCTGCTAACGGTTTTGGATTCGCAAATTTGAGTTGGAAAAATTCAGATACAATCGGATGGCTTAGAGCAAATAAATTAGAAGGAATAGTATATACTAATGACATTCAGGCAGGGGATCTTCTAGCAAACTTGAATGCCAAATTACTTCCGGCCAAACCTGACTTTTATAAGAATGTGAGCGAAAATACTAAAAATGAATTAATTGAGAGAGTAGAGGATTTTAAAGCAAGTATTGATTCGGGTCAAAGGGTGTATCTTGTATGGTATGCCAATCATTTTCGCAAATATTTATATGATCCGCAGGAACTGACGCAGTTCTGCAATATGACTCTCATAACAAGGCTTCCAGATGGGTATATTATTGCTTTATACCCAAAGAATTATTCGCAACAGATAAAATAAAAAAAAACCTGCTCAAGTTTTTAGCAAAAGCAGGTCCTTGTTTTTTTTTGTTGAATTTTTTTATTATTGGAAAATTCTTTTGATTCGAGATAGTAAGCCAGCGAGGCCGAAAAGACCAATTGTTGTTGGTTCGGGGATTGTATAAAGTTCTGCGACTTCATTAGCACTTAATGCATAATTATAAATTCTAACATCATCAATTAAGCCAGTAAAGCAATTATATGGCGAACCATAATTCAAAAGAGCACCTACAGTAACTGGGGTACTATAGCCTGTAAGAGTGCCATAGCAATTGCCACTAGCATAATAGCTTCCATCCAAATAAAGGTACATTTGCGAACCTTGTCTTACAGTGACACAATGTATCCATTGTCCAACTGGACAAACAGGTGCTGTAGTTTCTACCATGCCTACACCGCTGTATGTGTTATTTTCAGAATACGTTGCAAATGCAAATGAACCATCTTGTCTAAGATCGGACAGCCATTGCCTTCCATATATATTATACTTACTTACTAAGTTTGATTTAGCACCAATAGAACTAATGTTAAACCAGTATGCAACTGTGAAATTACTGCTTCCAAATTCCACAGCATCAATATCGCCACAATTTACATAATCGTTGACTCCGTCAAAGCTCAATGCTCCGCCGATCTTGCCTGCTGTCCACGTTGCGCCTGAAACAGTTCCATTGTAACTGCCAGCAGAATCGCTAGCGATTGTTCCGCTAACTTCATCAAATGCCCAATGAGCAATAGGCGAATCAATGCTTCCAGCGAAAGAAAGGCTGGCAACGCCAAGAATTAATCCGATTCTCAAAATTGTTTTACTCATAGTTTTCTCCTTATAAAAATAAATTAATTAAAATTTCAAACACTAATAGAAGAGGGCGGCTAATGAGGGGAATTTGAAGATAGAAAATGGTTGCGGGCAGAAAGTGAGTTTCCGCTTTCTTCCAACGTTTCGCTCCCAAACTTGTTTCTCCAAGTCCCTCCTTCTAAAACGGTGATAAGCCCACAAAAAGATTTGGGAAAACTTATGACCATCCTAGAAGTTTAAAAAATTGTTAACTTTCCCTATCCTTATTAGTATTATATCATTGATTATTAGAGGGTCAACGTTTTTTTAAAGGTTAACGTAAAATAGGTTTTGTGGTATAAGAGTGAAGATTTTAATGAAAGAAAAATGGACAAAAATACACTGGTATTGCTGTTTAATAGTAAAATCAAAAATAAAAAAGGCAAATTTTGAAATGCTGTCTCAAAGTCATATTAAACGATTTCTCCGCTACGTCTGCTTCGCAGGCTTCGGTCGAAATTACAAATGAAAGGATGAATATGAAAAAAACATTGTTTTTATTAATCATTATATTTTTAGCATCTTACTGCGGCGCGAAGAATTTTATGGTTCAGTCTTTTGACGGCCAGATAATTAGTTATAATGTATTCGGCAAAGGAGATGTTGCGCTTGTATTTGTTCACGGCTGGGCAGGCGACAGCAGATACTGGAAAAATCAGATTCCTGCTTTTGTTTCCAAATATAGAGTTGTCGCAATCGACAGCGCAGGGCAAGGCCATTCCGAACAGACACGCGATGTATATACGCTCGAAGCATTCGGCAAAGATGTCAAAGCTGTCGTTGATGATATAAACGCGACGAAAGTTATTCTAATCGGGCATTCGATGGGCGATGGCGTTATCGCCGAGGCGGCAAAGTTAATGCCTGAAAAAGTCATCGGCCTTATCGGCGTGGATACTATTAATAACCTTGAACAGAGTATGCCCAAAGAAGAATTTGAAAAACTTATCAGCGGAATGGAAAAAGAATTCAAAGCGGAGGTCAGGAATTTTATCGAGCCGATGCTCGGTAAAAATATGAAGCCGGAGTTGCGAAAATGGATTGTCGATGATATTTGCTGTCAGAATCCACAGGTCGGCATAAGCGCGGTAAAGGAATATATCACTCGTTATGACAATCTGGGAATGGCAAATACATACAAACAGGTCAGAGTTCCTGTTCGCTGCATCAATTCCGATTTGTACCCGACCAGTCCTGAAGTAAATCGCAAGTATATAACTTCGTTTGATGTTGTGATAATGCCTGGCTGCGGCCATTTTCCGATGATGGAACGGCCGGAAGAATTCAACAAGCACCTGCACAAATATGTGAAGGAATTAATAAGTTTAAGCAAAACGAAAAAATAATGGGTAAATCGCCGGAACGAGTAGGACAATATTGGGTTTACATCCTCAAGTGCAATGACGGAACGTTTTACACGGGATACACGAGCAATATTGAAAACAGGGTTGCTTTGCATAACAGCGGCAAGGGGGCGAAATACGTAAGAAATAAATTGCCCGCGGTGCTGGTTTATGCTAAAGAATACCGCTATTATAAAAGCGCTTTGAATGGCGAAATAGCTGTAAAAAGATTGCCTCGTAACAAAAAAGAAAAACTTGTAGCAAGATATGCAAAAAAGGTGGTAGCTTGAAAATATTCCTCCGAAGTTTTGGATGCCAAATGAATAAGCTGGATTCGAATCTGGTTGTAAATTCATTTGTTAAAGACGGATTCGAGTTGACGGAAGATGTCGGCAGTGCTGATATTGTGCTTGTAAATACGTGTTCTGTTCGCAATCATGCTGAAGAGCGCGTGCTTTCTATGCTTGGACATTTGAAGCACGTTAAGAAAACTAATCCGCATTTGATCGTTGCGGTCTTCGGCTGTATGGCGCAAAGATGTAAAGATGATTTGCTCAATCATCCGGTTGTAAATATTGTTTGCGGGCCGTTGCAAATACCGGAATTGCCAAAGCTGGTACATAACGCCGTTGAAAAGGTTAAAAAGCAAAAGGCGGTGAGCGAAAATATTCGTCATAAGCCCGAGGCTCAAAGTTTGGTAAGTCTTGATGATTTCGAGCAGGATTTTGATTCTGTCGAGGAAAATTTGCCTGCGCAGGCGTTTGTGCGC
>Ga0154577_1092_pt3 | contig 24384 bp, 19 predicted proteins | sample RifGroF2_FD_116006 | JGI IMG/M metagenome (GOLD analysis project Ga0154577, IMG submission 116006) | Planctomycetes bacterium GWF2_42_9
AACAAAGTCTGATTTTTCCATACGGTCAATCAGCGTTGTAACATTTGCGCGATTGACAAGCATCATTTCGCTAAGTTGAGCCTGGCTTAAGCCTTCGTTGCCGCCTTGATACGTCAGCAGCATCATCACGTTAAACTGTACATCGGTTAGGCCGAAATCCTTGAAGAACGCATCGGCACGTTTCTTAAGACTGGCTGTCGTATAGTAAATATTCAGCATAGCTTCGTGTTCGACTATCGCGAACCCCCTTTTCAACTTTAATTCTTCTTTTAATGCCATATTTAATTCCAAATACTATCATCTATCTGCTAACAACTATCAACTAGAATGTTAACATATAAACTATCTACTTACTAACTACCTGTCAATAGGAATTTTCCACGATTTTTAATATTTTTATAAAATTATGTTTTTAGAGACTTACGGCTTGTCTATAGGCTTAAATTCAAGCGTTTGTGGGGATACAATTCCGCCTGACATCAACATCTTGAAAGCATCTTCGACAGTTAATGTTGTCTGCACAATTTCTTCGGCAGGAACAAACTCGAAAAAGCCTGTGGTTGGATTCGGGGTTGTGGGGATAAATACTTTGCAATACTTTTTGCCGTTTGTGTCTTCGATATAGCCAGTTAAAAAGCCAATAGCCTTTAATCCAGGGCGAGGGAAGTCCACGAGCACAACAGATAGAAAGGCATCTCTGCTGGGGAGAGAAAGTGTGCTCATCACCTGCTTTGTGGCGGAATAAATTGTTCGCAGGACGGGTATTCTCATCAACGCCCATTCGCCTATGTGTATTAATTTTTTACCGAAATATTTGTGGGCCATTGTGCCGACGAGATAAACCAGCAGGAAAAGTATCAATATCGAGAGAATGGATGTAGCGATGCTGACATACGCCGGCGGATTGGTTTGAAAAGTCGGATCATTTATAACGTGTGCCAATAACTTTAGCAGCCATGGCTTGAGAAAGCCGGCCATCCAGTCGAACAGCCAACGCATAACGAGCAGTGTAATGCCGAACGGCATTAAAATTAGAACGCCTGCAAAAAGATTGTTTCTGATATTTGTTGTAAAAACTTTCCAACCTGTTTGTTTATGTTTTGTCATTTTAAACCCTTTTGAGCGGTGATTTTAATGAAATTCTGCGAATTGTACAGATAATAATTTCAAGGGAAAAGCTGAAATATACAGTTTTTTCTCTTGATTTTATCTTTTTTTACAGGTATCACTTTTGAAACTTTTAGGAGGAATAAGGATGAACACAGACTATTTACGTGTATTTATATTTCTAATCTTGTTTACCACTACATCATTCGGCGGGCCATTTTTTTTAAAGACCGCGCTTAAAACAAAATTCGTTGATAATAACGGTGTCGTGTTTTTTTTCGGTGATACCGGCATTTCAAAATCAGGGCTTTTTAAAACTAACGGAACAAGGGAGGGAACCGTCTTAATTAAAGATAATTTCAGCAAGGCAATTACATACATCGGAGATATGATAGTTTTAAACGGGTTGTTGTATTTCATCCAAATAAATTCATATCAGCAGATGGAATTATGGGAAAGCGATGGAACAGAAAGCGGCACAATATTAATAAAAAATCTTGAAGGATTTTCGATGCCGGAGGAAATCATAAATGTTAATGGAACTATTTTCTTCGGCAGCACTGATTATGAAGGATTTTACGAACTTTGGAAAAGCAACGGAACTTCGGAAGGAACGGTTATTGTAAAGAATATAGTTCCCGGGGACGGATCATATCCAGAAGATTTGACAGCTTTTGGCGATTTATTGTTTTTTACGGCGTTCGATGAATATGGCAGACGCGAAATCTGGAAATCGGATGGAAGTGAAGAAGGAACCACTGTCATAAAAGCAATCTCTTTGGAAAATTCAAAGGCAACAAACTTATGCAAAGTAAATAACTTAGTTTATTTCAGCGCAACCGATGGAACACTCGGGCAGGAACTTTGGAAAACAGACGGCACTAGCGAAGGAACCGTTCTGGTTAAAGACATATATCCGGGAAGTTTCGATTCCTATCCCAACAATTTAACAAACGTAAACGGCACATTGTTTTTTACCGCGATAAATGACGCCAACGGTTATGAATTATGGAAAAGTGATGGAACTTCCAATGGCACAGTTTTAGTCAAAGATATATATCCAACTGCGTCTGTCAGCTATCAGCCGCAGTATTTAACAAACGTTAATGGGACATTATTTTTCTATGCCAGCAATGATGTAAATGGTTCTGAACTTTGGAAGAGCGACGGCACAAAAGCGGGAACTGTGATGGTGAAAGATATAAATCCAACAAACAGTTCAATCGTTAGTAATACGGTAAATATAAATGGAATTCTTTATTTCTCTGCGACAAATGGAAGCGAGGGAAATGAACTTTGGAAAAGTGATGGGACAAAAGACGGCACGGTAATGGTTGCCAATTTAAATCCTAACGGCAATTCCTATCCTGCTTTTATAACACTTTCTGAAAGTGGAATTTTATATTTTTACGCGACCGACGGAACGAATCAGGGATTGTGGGTGGATTCTGCAGAATGCAGTGAAAGGTTGTGGAGCGATTTGAATCTCGACTGCAAAGTTGATTTCAAAGACTTTGCGGTAATGGCTTCGGAATGGATGGAATGTACGAAAAGTTCGTGTAATTAAAGTACTTAATTACATTAAGAATTTTTAGGTTTGAAAATTTTGAAATTAGCGAATTTGAATTTTTGCAGCATATATTGCAGCATTGTATAAAGCGTGAGAAGGCCGTAACGCATACTGCGAGGTAAATTAATGCTTGAGGCTTCCTTGAAATAACGGCAGGGAACTGGAGCATCAGCGATTTTAAAATTAAAGTACGCGGCCTGTGCTAGAAATTGCGAATCGAAAACGAAATCATCCGAGTTTATTTCGTAAGGAATTTTTTCAAGAACCTGGCGTTTGTACACTCTAAAACCACTATGAAAATCACCGAGGTTTTGGCCTAAAATGAAATTTTCAGTGATGGTCAGCATACGGTTAAACAAATATTTGTAAAGCGGCATACCGGAGTCCAATGTTTCCCTACGTGTTCGGATTCGACTGCCAAGCATAACATCACAAACGCCTGTCATCAGAAAACCAATGAAGAATGGAATCAGCCTGCTGTCATATTGATAATCGGGGTGAAGCATAATTATAACATCGGCGCCTCTTTCGAGAGCGGCTTTGTAGCAGGTTTTCTGATTGCCGCCATAGCCTGTGTTTTTTTCGTGCTCGATAACTGTGATGCCGAGTTTTTTGGCGAGTTCGACGGTGTTGTCCTTGCTGCAATCATCGACGAGGATAATGTCTTTGTGAAATTCCTGCGGAATGTCCTTTAAAGTTGCCTCCAAAGTAGCGGCAGCATTGTAGGCGGGCATTACGATGACAGTTTTTATGTTGTTATATGTTATTTGCAGCAAATTAGTAAAATCCTATTTTACGGCGACAACTTCCTTGACTTCTGGAATGCGCTGTTTGAGGAGTCTTTCGACGCCCATTTTTAAAGTCATCGCCGCTCCGGGACAGCCTTTGCAAGCACCCTGAAGACGAACTTTAACTGTGTTGTCTTCCGTAACTTCTACTAATTCTATATCGCCGCCGTCGTTTTGCAGCATCGGTCTAATACCGTCTATAACTTCTGAAATCTGATCTTTTAATGATTTGTTGCCGTGGCAACCGCAATTTTCACACATATAAAACTCCATAATTAAAACTAATTAAAGATAGAATTATACCAAACAATTATAAATTCACCACTGTTTTTACGTTTGATAAGGAAAATCGATGGTGAGATTATAATTGCCTTAAGGCGACCTACATTAACCATTTCACAAACTAGACGGATGGTGACAAAACGGTATAGATTCCCGCCTGCGCGGGAATGACACGTGAGATGATTCGATGCAAGAAGACAACGGGAGTAATTAAAAAAAAGTCCCAAATATAGAAATATAAATAACTTGAACAAATTTAGCCGAAGATATATAATGTTAAAATAGATAGTTATACCCTTCAGTGCCAGACTATTTCGAATGCGGCTTGCCTGAAAGCCTGTGCATCGGAAAAGTTTTTAGACCGGTATTATGCGTAACTAATTGTAATAGTTAAACTTATAGGAATTATTTATGGCTGGAATGTTTTACACATTACAGGAAGTAATCGAAAAGTTAGGCAAAAGTGATGCGGAAATCAGGACACTTGTTAAAGAAGGTAAACTTCGTGAATTCCGCGATGGAGCGAAACAACTTTATAAAATTGAGGATGTAGACGCGATCGCATCATCAGGCAAAGGCGGCGAAGCGGCGTTAAACGATTCTCTTGAAATATCAATAGATGAAAGCGGCGAGGTATCACTAGCACCGGAAGAACTGGATGTTCTTATGGGAACAGGAGATAAGAAAGCCGATAGTTTTAAACTCGATGAAACCGGCGAGTTGATGGCCGATGCCAAACTCGATGACGGTTTTAGCGACAGCAGCACAAAAGCAAGCGGAAGCGAAATATTACTTTCACCTGCTGAAACAGGCAGACTTGACAGCACGCGAGCCAACGAAACCGCTGAAATCTCACTAGACGCCAGTTCGGAACAAAACGCGGAAGTAGCCAGCGGGGATACAAAGATTTCAGCCGGCGGCGATACAATAAATGTATTAAGTGATTCCGATACAGGTTATAAAATTTCGGAAGATGCAAGCGGCGATACCAGATTAATAGATAAGACTCCAAAGGCACTAGACCAAAAAGGGCCGGCTGACGATGGCGGAATCGCAAGACTTGATGAAGACATCAATCTTGAGGGCGCCGGGAGCGGTTCGGGCTTGCTTGATCTTTCTTTGCAGGCAGACGATACATCGTTGGGTGCAGTGCTTGACGATATTTATCCTGAAAACGCGGGCGGCGGACAGGCGGCGGGAATCGATCAGACTCCCCTTCCTTCAATTGGTGATGAATCCAGCGCACCTGCACTTCAAGACGACCAATTCGAAGCTGAACCGGAAGCCGTAATCGAAGTCCCTGATGAAGTAGTCGCGGCGGCATCGCAAGTACCTTCGGCAATGCCAGTAGGCGCGGTAGCAATTTATGAAGCACCGGCAGATTCAACAAGCAATATATATGGCGCTCTGCTATTCATACCATTTGCAATACTAATTTATAGCGTTCTTGTGGTTATCGCAGGATATAAGCCGTTGGTAACGCCAGCGGTAACGGCAGTTGGTCCGATAATATGGTACGTAGCGGCAGGATTGGCGTTTGTTACCATTATTGGAGTGCTTATGGCGACGGTAGCTGGTGCACCTAAAAAACCAAAAGCACCGAAAGCTCCTAAAGCTCCGAAGGCTCAAAAGCCAGTAAAAGAAAAAAAGGCTAAGAAATAGGAATAGAAGGGCAGACACATAGGTCTGCCCCTACAATGCGCCTCCGTGCCGGAGGCGGCTAAACAAATTTTTATAAATTGTGCCCAATAATTGAATTAAATCATGCGTAATTTTCAATACTACTAATCACAATTTTTTTGCAAATTTTATTGGCATTTCAAAACGCTTGTGATAGGATTTTACAGCATATCAGCGTTTTTAATATTAGTAATGGATTAATTTCCACCGTAAGGCGGAAAAGTTTGTTCAGGAAAGGACAATAAAATGCGAATTAAAAATATCACACTTCTTGCAGTAATTTCATTGGGCATTGCTCTGCTCACAAGCGGCTGTACTAATCGTGAAGTAGAAGATCTCAAATTGAGAAACCGTAATCAGCAGCAGCGTATCGATGAACTTGAGAGCCAACTCAACGTCGCAAAACTTAAACTGTCGCAGTTGGAAAAACAGCTTGCTGACTGCCAGGCAGGATTAGATACAGACCTTGATGCTCTGAACAAGAAAATCGCACTTCTTGAAGAAGACATCGCTAAGAAAGAAGAACTTATCAGACAAATGCAAAGTCAGCTTGGCGGTTCGATACTTCCTCCAGAGTTGGCAAGCGAACTTCAGAAATTCGCGGCGGAAAACCCAGATATGGTTACCTTTGACGAGGCAACCGGAATGGTTAAATTCAAAAGTGATTTGCTGTTCCAGAAAGGCAGCGATGTAGTAGCGCCGGAAGGTATCAATATGCTGAAAAAGTTCAGCGAAATCATCAATTCACACGCAGCGGAAGGCTTTGATGTTACAATTGTCGGCCATACCGATGATATGCCGATTAAAAAATCTGAAACAATGGTGGCTCATCCGACAAACTGGCATTTATCTGTCCATAGAGCGATCGCAGTTGAGAAGGTTATGGAAGGCGCAAGCGTTAATCCGAAACGTATGGGCGTTAAAGGTTACGGCGAATACAGACCTATCGAAGCTAATGAAGCCGGCAATAAAGGTAATGCAAAGAATAGACGCGTTGAACTGTACTTAGTACCGGCAGGCAACGTTAAATAATTTAGTCTGTTAAATAAACGTTTACAACAAACCCGCACTTGAATAATCTCGTGCGGGTTTTTTTATGGATAAGCAAATGACATTTTAAACGTTAAACGAGATTCTTCGCTATGCTCAGAATGACAAGGCGCAATGCAATAAAAAGTACGCAAATCCCTGCTTGCAAAAATGCAGTTTTGAACATAACATTATTGCTATGAAAACGGATATGGTAGAAAAAATTGAGTCGCTTCGGCAGCAAATCAGAAAAAATGATTATCTGTATTATGTCGAGAACAGGCCTGAAATTTCTGATCAGGAATACGATAAACTTTTTGCTGAACTGAAAAAGCTGGAAGAGCAGCATCCCGAATTTGTAACGCCTGATTCGCCAACGCAACGAGTCGGCGGGCAACCCATTGCAGGATTCAAACAAATAACGCACGCGATACCAATGCTTAGTATCGATAATACTTACAGCGAAGAAGAACTGCGGGCATTCGACAAACGCGTCGCAAAATTAATTGAAACGGATAAATACAGTTACGTAGTTGAATTGAAAATCGATGGGCTTGCGATGAGTTTGCGGTATGAGGACGGGATTTTAGTTCTTGGCGCTACTCGAGGCGATGGCGCGAAAGGTGATGATGTAACGCACAATATCAAAACGATAAAAGCGATACCGCTGAAATTGCAGGATAATCCGCCGGATGTTTTGGAAGTTCGCGGCGAAGTTTATATGCCTAAAAAAGCATTCGCGAAATTGAATGAGGAGAAAGAAAAGAACGGCGAGCCTTTGCTTGCGAATCCGCGAAACGCGGCGGCAGGTTCGCTCAAACAATTAGACCCGAAAATCACCGCGAAACGAAATTTATCTTTCTTCGCGTATTCGCTTGGCGAGACGAGCAAGGCAATCGCAACAACGCATTTTGAAAATCTTGGAAAATTAAGAAAATTCGGTTTGCCGGTAAATGAATTTACAACGAAGGCGAAAAATATTGAGGAAGTGATCGGGCTTTGTGAAAAATTTGAGAAGCAAAGATTTTCGCTTGATTATCAGATCGACGGGCTGGTTATAAAAGTTGATCAGCTTGAATATTATGAAACGCTTGGGACGACGGGCAGAGCGCCGCGATGGTGTATGTCGTACAAATACGCACCAGAGCAGGCGAAAACAAAAGTGCTGTCAATCGAAGTGCAGGTCGGCAAGACTGGAATTTTGACGCCGGTGGCAAATTTTGAGCCGGTGCTGCTTGCGGGTACGACGGTGAAACGCGCTAGTCTGCACAACTTTGATGAAGTTGAAAGATTGGATGTACGCCAAGGCGACACGGTGATAATTGAAAAAGCGGGCGAAATAATTCCGCAGGTTGTCGAGGTAAAAAAAGAACACAGGCACAAAGACGCGAAACCTTTCGGGCCGCCGGGCAAATGTCCGATTTGCGGTTCGAAAACAGAGAAGGATCCTGCGGGCGTTTATATCAGATGCGTAAGTACGAGCTGCCCTGCTCAACTGAAAGAAAAACTTCGGTACTTTGCGGGCAGAGATCAGATGGATATTGAAAATTTAGGGCCGGCGTTGATTGAGCAGCTTGTTGATAAAGGTTATGTAAAAGATTTTTCCGATTTATACAAGCTGGATATTTTTACGATGCTTTCGCTTGAGAGAATGGCGCAGAAGAGCGCGGAAAAAGTTCTTGATGGGATTGAAAAAAGTAAATCGCAAACATTGGGCAGACTTTTATCCGGTTTGGGAATTTTGCACGTTGGGCAGCAAAACGCAGAGATACTGGCGGAGCATTTCGGGTCTATTGAAGCCTTGAAAAACGCAACGGAACAAGAGCTTACATCTATAGATCAAATTGGGCCCGTGCTTGCGAAAAGTATTTATGAGTATTTTCATAATCCGCAAAATTTGAAAGTGATCGATAAACTAATCGCGGCAGGCGTAAATACAATTCAAAAGAAAACGCAAAAGAGCGATAAACTTGAAGGCAAAACGTTTGTTGTTACCGGAACGCTGGAGAATTTCAAACGCGACGAAATCGAAAGAATAATAAAAGAAAACGGCGGCAAGGTTACTTCGAGCGTGAGCAAAAAAACTGATTATGTTTTAGCAGGCGCGGAAGCGGGAAGCAAATTAGATAAAGCCCAACAACTTGGGGTTAAGATAATTAATGAAAAACAGTTTATTGAGATGTTAAATGGGTGAATGAGTGAATGGGTGAATGAGTTACAAAACTGAAAGGGTGAATATGAAAACTCATAAAGATTTGAATATCTGGAAAAAGGGTATTGAATTAGTTAAAAAAATTTATGGAACAACAAAAGCATTCCCTAAAGAAGAGATATACGGTTTAACTTCCCAAATTCGCAGAGCTGCTGTATCATTCCCTAGTAACATCGCGGAAGGCGCTGCAAGAGCCTCAAAAAAAGAATTTATACAATACCTTTATATATCTTTAAGCACTCTCTCTGAACTTGAAACCCAAATAATTATTTCAGGTGAATTAAATTATCCTGTGCCTAAAACTATGCTTGATGAAATAGAAACTCTTAGAAAAATGACTTTAAATTTAATAAAATATCTTAAAGCTCAATTGTCCAATAAATGATGAACATAAAAAACTCATTTACGCTTCTACTCTTTTACACATATACAATATGAAAAACACTAATATGAAATATATGAGAATGGCTCTTGCTATCGCTGCTAAAGGACGCGGCAGAGTTGAGCCGAATCCGATGGTTGGTGCTGTCATTGTCAAGAACGGTAAAATCATCGGCAAAGGTTATCACGAAAGATTCGGCGGGCCGCACGCGGAAATAAACGCACTGAAAAACTGCAAAGTTTCGCCAGAAGGCGCGACGCTGTATGTAACGCTTGAGCCGTGTTGTCATTTTGGAAAAACGCCGCCTTGTACGGATGCGGTTATAAAAGCGGGAATAAAAAAAGTTGTCGCGGCGGTTCAAGACCCGACAAAAAAAGTCGCAGGCAAAGGTTTTAAGATTCTTAAAAAGGCAGGCATTGAAGTTGTATGCGGAGTTTGTGAAAAAGAAGCGAAAGAATTGAACGCACCATTTTTCAAATTCGCTAAAACGAAAAAACCTTACGTGATAGTCAAATGGGCGCAGAGCAAAGATGGATTCTTGGCACGCAGTGATAACAAACGGTGGATAAGCAATGCAGCGTGCAGAAAAGATGTTCAAAATATCCGAAGGCGAGTTCAAGCGGTTCTTGTAGGCATAAATACTGTTCTTGCGGATAACCCGATGCTGACTGTTCGGCCGGATAACGGCAGACAGCCTGTGCGAATCGTTCTAGGCAAAGAATCTAAATTGCCGCAAGATTGCAATTTAATAAAGACCGCAAAAAAATGGCCTGTTTATGTTTTCAACGGCAGAAATCTCAACAACGTTCTAAATAGACTCGGCAAAATGAATGTTCAGCAAGTTCTTGCCGAAGGCGGAGCAAAAGTTATATCATCTTTCTTAAAAGAAAACCTCGCCGATGAAATTATTGTTTATACATCGAATGAAACGCTCGGCGAAAATGGCAAAGTAAAAGCAACAGCGATTATGAGGAATTATTACAAGAAATTGAAAGATAAAAAAAGATTTGGGAATAATGTACGTTCGAGGAACGTATACACACGGTAATATAATAGTATAGATTCCCGCCTTCGCGGGAATGACACAGTGAGACGTTTATTCGTTGAGCAATTTTTTGCGGCGGAGAATATGGTGGTAGTGCTGGGCGAAACGGTGCGATTCGTCGCGGACATATTGCAGAAGTTTTTTAGCCGTATTATTCGACGGCAATTTCAAAGGCTCATCTTTTCCTGAAACAAAAATAATTTCTTCTTTCTTTGCGAGCGAGACAAGTCTGGGCGGAGTAACTTTCAATTCCTTGAAGGCATCTTCGGCGGCGTGAAGTTGGCCGAGGCCGCCGTCAATCAAAACCAAATCAGGCCAAAGCTCCTCACCTACTGATGCGTGGTAGAATCTTCTTAGCAGGACTTCTTTCAAACAAGCATAATCATCTATGCCGGTAACGGTTTTGATTTTGTATCTTCGGTAGCCGGCTTTGAATGGTTTGCCATCGATGAAACGCACGAGCGAGCCGACAGTTTCCGAGCCGCCGATGTGCGCGATATCGAAACCTTCAATAATGCGGATTTGATTTCCGCTGTTGAGCAATTTTTGTAATTTAACCAGCGCATCGGTCGGGTCTGTATAGAAAACTTCGGGCTGGACGTTTTCTTCGACCGAGCCGCGTTTGTCGAGGTTTTCAATCAGGCGTATTCTATCGCGGTACATTGCGGCGGTTTCGTAGTCCGTCGCTTTGGCGGCTTCTTCCATCTGCTTATGCAAATCACGGAGTACGGTCGTTCGTTTTGAATTCAAAAACTTAATTAAATCGGCGATGCTTTTGCGGTAATCGGGTTTGCTAATATAGGCCGCACAGGGAGCGGTGCATTGTTTGATACTATATAATATGCAGGGTCTGAAGAAACGGCGTTTGTCGTCGGCTTCTTTGATGTCGAGGCCGCAGGTGCGGAATTTGAAAATTTTTTGCATAACGACAAGTGTGCTGCGCAAATCGCTCACTCCGGCGAATGGGCCGAACAATTTGCTGTTTGCTTTGGGCTGGCGGGTGATGTAAACGCCAGGATAGTCATCACGGGTTGTGATTTCCAGATATGGGAATGATTTATCGTCCGTAAGATCAGAATTGTATGGCGGACGAATATCTTTTATAAGTCTTGCTTCCTGCAGGAGAGCATCGACATCGGTTTCTGTTTCGAGATAATCAACCTCGGCGACTTTTTTTAGCATTTCGACAATTTTTGGGCCGCGAGTGGATTCGATATCCGCTGAAGGCTGGAAATAACTTGCTGCGCGAGAACGAAGATTCGCCGCTTTTCCAATGTAAAGGACTGTACCGCTTGCATCTTTCATAAAATACAGGCCGGGGCCGGTTGGAAATTGATGAATCATCTCTCGAATTTTGGCGTTTATTGTCATAAGATTATTGTACAACATAATTATGATTGGAGCAAATTGTTCGATGAATGTTAATTTGGGAAAGTAGACACAAATAAAAACAACAATTTAAAGACTAACCCTGTCATAGTCCCCACAAGGGGGATTGAAATGATGACAGGGCTAAACAATTGCAGGAATACACAATGTTTTTTAACAAAATCACAAATTATCGAACGATTTTTTTGGGAAAAAACTACGCCAAAAAAATTAGATGAAAATTTTTTGCGCCACAGGTTCAGAAAAGACAAGGACTTGGCAAATCACACTATTTTTTTTCTTTTTTTAGGTTGAAAAAAATGATTTCAGACGTAGTATTATTAAGAGAAGATTAACACCTACATCTTGTTGTGAATCCCTTTTCTTTTACAATATGTAGTGTATTTGTTTGATAAAGAAGATAAATAGGAATAAACCGCAAGGAAGCGAGTTTTGCAAGGAGGTTACCAATGTCCGGCAGTTCGAATGGTTTTATGGAAAGAAATGATAAAAGTAGTATGAATAATTGGAAGAATACAAGTAATTCAAGATTAAGAGGGCTGAAGGTTAACCAACAGTTCTCCGCACCCGGTGTACACCCGTTTGATCAAATCGAATGGGAAATCAGGCAGGCAAAAATCTCCGGCGATGGCGGAGAAGTCGTATTTGAACAAAATAACGTCGAAGTTCCGGCATCCTGGAGCCAGCTTGCTACAAAAGTGGTAGTCAGCAAGTATTTCTATGGCGATATCGATACGGGACATCGCGAAAATTCAGTAAAGCAGTTGATTCATCGTGTTTGCAGAGCAATAGCCGATAGAGGACACAAAGACGGCTATTTCGCAACGCAAACAGATACCGAAAACTTCTACAATGAACTTACGTGGTTATGCGTTAACCAGTACGGCTCATTCAATTCCCCAGTATGGTTCAATGTTGGTTTGAAAGATGTTTACGGCATCGAAGGCAGTGGACATAACTACCATTGGGATACGAAGTTAAATAAAGCTATGCCCTGCAAGAGCAGTTATGAATATCCGCAGGCATCGGCTTGTTTCATCCAGTCTGTAAAAGACACGATGGAAGATATTATGAAACTTGCGACCAGCGAAGCAATGCTCTTCAAGCACGGTTCAGGTACAGGTACAGACCTTTCAACCCTTCGCAGCAGCAGGGAAAAACTCGCAGGCGGCGGAAGACCATCAGGGCCGCTTAGCTTTATGAGAGTTTATGACCAAATCGCGGCGGTAGTAAAATCGGGCGGTAAGACAAGAAGAGCTGCCAAGATGCAATCATTGATGGTATCGCATCCTGATATTAAAGAATTTATCATCGCAAAATTAGAAGAAGAGAAGAAGGCTCGCGCTCTGATTAACGCAGGATACGGCGGAAAATTCAATAATGAAGCATACAACAGCGTAATGTTCCAGAACGCAAACTTATCCGTAAGAGTAACGGATGCGTTTATGGAAGCAGTTGAAAAAGATGAAGAATGGACAACGACCGAAGTTACAAGCGGCAAACCTTCAGTTAAATATAAAGCAAGCGAACTGTTTGAGTTAATTTCTGAAGCTACAAGGGTTTGCGGCGATCCAGGTCTGCAATATCATTCAACAATCAATAAATGGCATACTTGCCCGGCAGCAGGCGATATACACGCATCTAATCCGTGCAGCGAATATATGTTTGTCAATGATTCGGCGTGCAATCTTGCTTCTTTGAACCTGATGAAATTCAGGAACGAAGACGGCTCGTTTGATGTTGAGAAATTCAAGGCTGCAATCAGATTGTATATTATCGCACAGGAAATTCTGGTTGATAACGGAAGCTATCCGACAGCGGAAATTACAGAAAACAGTCATAATTTCAGGCCGTTAGGTTTGGGTTATGCTAATTTGGGCAGTTTGATAATGAGCCTTGCCCTTCCGTATGACAGCGATCAGGCAAGAACAATCGCATCAGCCATTACGGCTGTTCTTACCGGCACAGCTTATATCACAAGTGCGGAAATCGCGGGCGTTAAGGGTACTTTTGAAAAATATCACGAAAACGCACAATATATGCTGAATGTGGTTGATATGCATCGTCAGCATTGCAGGAATATATCGGAAGTACATTGCCCGGATTATTTACTCAACGCGGCGAAAGACGCCTGGGATCAGGCTCTGGATGCGGGCACAAAATTCGGTTACAGGAACGCTCAAGTTTCGGTTCTTGCTCCAACTGGCACAATCGGATTTATGATGGATTGTGATACGACTGGTGTTGAGCCGGATATAGCGCTGGTGAAATATAAACTCCTCGCAGGCGGCGGAAATTTAAAGATCATTAACAGAACTGTCCCACAGGCTCTTGAAAGACTCGGTTACAACGCCGACGATATCAAGCAGATTTGTGATGATATCGATAAAGACGATACGATTGAGACAAGCCTCAAATTGGAAAAAGAGCATTTAGCGGTGTTTGATTGTGCTTTCAAAGCGCAAAAAGGCTCACGCAGTATTCATTATATGGCACATCTGAAAATGATGGCGGCTGTTCAGCCGTTTATCAGCGGTGCGATAAGCAAGACCATCAATATGTCAAAGGAATCAACGACTGAAGAGATTCGTTCGGCATATATGGAAGGCTGGAAAATGGGGCTTAAGGCGGTCGCAATTTATCGCGATGGTTCGAAAATGCTCCAGCCGGTGAAGACGAATGAGCATAAGGACGAAGTGAAGGAAGATAAAAAAGTTGTAATGGCGCCGCCAAAGCCATATAGACGAAGGCTTGCGGAAACAAGAAAGAGCCTTACGCATAAATTCTCGGTCGCAGGACACGAAGGATATTTGACGGTTGGTCTTTATGATGATGGTCAGCCGGGCGAGTTGTTCATCACGATGGCAAAGGAAGGCAGCACTGTAGGCGGTTTGATGGATGTTGTTGGAACGTGCGTTTCGATGGCTCTGCAATACGGTGTGCCGCTGGTAACGCTTGTCGATAAATTCAGACACGCGAGATTTGAGCCGGCAGGTATGACATCGAATAAGAATATACCGTTCGCAAAGAGCTTGATCGATTACATCTTCTGCTGGATGGGTTGCGAATTCATTCCGGGTTATGCTGAAAAAAACACGCCGAACAGGAATAACGCACCAACCGAAAATAAGACAACGACAACGGCAAAGGTGCTGGTAGAAAAGACGAAAGACCTCGCGAAAAAGATCGCTGAAGTAAAGGCTGTTCAGGCAAAACCTGTGGTTAAGCCGATTGAAATTAAGGCGATTGATAAGGTTGAAAAGAATAGAATCTCCGAAATCGCGGATAGAGCCGTGGCGACGGTTGGCTCGGTTCTTAAAGGCGACAGCAATACGCAAAATGAAACGTCTTCAATACAGCAGTTTAACGCTCAATTCGAGCATTTTCAGGATGACGCACCGGCTTGCGATATTTGCGGCTCAATAACCGTACGCAACGGAACGTGCTATAAATGCTTCAACTGCGGAAACTCAATGGGATGCAGTTAATAGTTTTTAGTTTATGATCATATATTCAAAAGGCTGTCTTAAAAAGGCAGCCTTTTTTTATTTAGAGCCCACACAGACAATCCCGCTGGCTATGATAATTGACCAATCGCTGACGCTCACGGCTCTGATACTTGAAAAAAATTAAAATAATAGATTTTGGAATTGTAACTACATTATTTATAAATCTTTATAGTTGGACGAAATCGGTTTTACTTTAAAAAATGTATTGACACCTTCAAATTAGGGGGTATAATTTGCCGTTTTCCAAAAATTATAGAAAGAGTCTATGAAAAGTTTTTTAGCAAGAAAAGAAAATGTGCAGCCAAAATGGCTGGTAGTTGATGCCGAAGGGGCAATTTTAGGCAGATTAGCGGCCAAAATCGCACCGATTTTGATGGGCAAACATAAACCGACTTACACACCACACGTCGATACGGGTGATTTTATAGTCGTTTTGAATGCAGAAAAAATCAGACTGACCGGCAAAAAAGAAGAAGCTAAATTGTATGATTATTATACATTTTATCCGGGCGGCCATAAATATCTGACATTCGAAGAGATGATGGCTAAAAATCCAGAAAAGATTATCGAACTTGCGGTTAAGAGAATGCTTCCCAAGAGCGCAATGGGCGATAGAATGTTGAAGAAAATGAAGGTATATCGCGGCGGCGAACATAAGCATACCGCGCAGATGCCTGAAAAGATTGAATTATAACCAAACTATTACGGAATAAAATATGGCAGATAATGTTACAAACGCAAATACACCGCTGGCAGGATTAAAGATTTCCACACAGGAAGCACCTGTAGCGAAAAAAGCACCATCAAAAGGCGGCTTTACCTGGGGTACCGGCAGAAGAAAAACATCTGTTGCCAGAGTAAGAATCAAACCGGGCAAAGGCGAACTTAAAATAAATAACAGAGAATTGGAAAAATACTTCTCACGTCCGCAGGACATCAGTAATGTTGTCGCACCATTAAAGGCGACAAGGACTGAAAAGAGCCTGGACGTATTCGTCAATGTTATGGGCGGCGGTATCACAGGCCAAAGCGGCGCTGTTATGCTCGGTATCGCAAGAGCATTGAAGAATTACGATCCTTCTCTCTTACAGGCTCTGAGAGACGGCGGCTATCTGACAAGAGACGGCAGAATGGTTGAAAGAAAGAAACCAGGCCAGTCTGGTGCCAGAAGGAGATTCCAGTTCTCAAAACGCTAATTGCAAAATATATACTGGAGTATTACAATGGCCGCGGATTATTTTACGCGGCCTTTTTTTTATACACTGAACACGGACGTTAACGCGGACGGACACAGATTTTTTAGGAGTTGAATTATGTTAACAGCAGCAATTATTGGCGCCAGCGGATATACCGGCGCCCAGGCAATCGAAATTTTTATGCGCCATTCAAAGGCGAAACTTACATATTTAACCGCCCTGCCGGAAGAGTGCGGCAAGGTCGAGGATATTTTTCCGCGATTCAGAGGCAGATGTTCGCTGGAAATCGAACCGCTGAATATGAATAAACTTGTCAGCAGCGCGAAGGTTGTGTTGTGCTGTTTGCCGCATAAGGTATCGATGGGATTTGTTCCGAATCTTTTGGCGGCGGGTTTGAAAGTTATCGACTTCAGCGCTGATTACCGAATCAAAGATGTTGATGTTTATGAAAAATATTATCAGCCGCATACAGATAGAGATAATCTTAAGCAGGCTGTTTATGGCTTGTGCGAATTGAATCGCGAGAAAATCAAAAACGCGAAACTTATCGCAAATCCCGGATGCTTTCCGACAACATTCATTCTCGGCACAGCTCCCCTTTTGAAAAATAAACTCGTTGACGGCACTGTGATCGTAAATTCGGTTACTGGTACGAGCGGTGCGGGCAAGAATCCTTCGAAAAATTTCCATTTCCCGAATATGAACGAAAACTTTTTCGCTTATGGAATCGGCAAGCATCGTCATCAGCCTGAAATGGAACAAATCGCTGGTGAACTCACGGGCAAAGGCGTTGAAGTATTGTTCCAGCCGCACGTTGGGCCGTTTGATTATGGAATTATGTCGACGATTTATTGTCAGCCGAAGGAAAAACTCACACAGGAAAAATTGACAGAGCTTTACAAGGAATTTTATAAGAATGAACATTTTGTTCAGGTTCTTAATTCGGCGCCAATGCTTAAAGATATCGCGAACACAAACTATTGTCATATTTATCCGACAATATGCAAAGATAAGATCGTTGTTTTCAGCGCGATCGACAACCTGATAAAAGGCGCATCGGGCCAGGCTGTTCAAAATATGAATATTATGTACGGTATTGAAGAAACAGACGGATTAAAATAGCCGCGTGGGCTGAAGCCCACCCTACAAATATCGGCTAATAAATGAAAGTATGAACTTGTGGCTGACGGAATATTAAAAATTGCGACATGTCAGTTTCCTGTGAGCGAATTCATAGACAGTAATTCGAGGTACATACAGGAATTTATGAACGAAGCAAAACTTCTCGACGCTGATATTGTTCATTTTTCCGAATGTGCTTTGAGCGGATACGCGGGCGTGGATTTAGATACGTTTGACGAGTTCGATTGGAATCGGCTTGTCCAAGAGACAAAAAAAATAATGGCTCTTGCAGGCAAGCTGAAAATTTGGGTTGCGCTGGGCAGTACGCACAGATTAACGCCGCCAAACAAGCCGCATAATTGTATTTACCTGATAAATCCGCAGGGTCAAATTGAGAATCGATACGATAAACGATTTGGTACTGAAAGCGATTTGAGTTTTTATACGCCGGGCGACAGGTTTGTAACATTCAAGATTAATGATGTAAATTGCGCATTGCTGATATGTTTTGATTTGCGGTTTCCGGAAATTTATCGCGGACTTTGTAAATTAAAAGTGCAATGCGTTTTGCAGTCGTTTTATAACGCAAGGCAGAAAGAGCAAAGCGTACATAGGCATATAATCAGGCAGACAATGCAGGCCAACGCTGCGTCGAATTATTTTTGGGCAAGCATGGCTAATTCGAGCGCGGAGATTGCACCGTATGCTTCGTGCTTTATTCAGCCGGACGGCGAGATCGTAAATGAATTGAAATTGAATCAGCCGGGTATTATGGTTAATGCAATAAATACGGGAATGACTTTTTATGACCCATCGGCAAAATTTCGAGAACTTGCGATGAACGGTAAATTGACAAACGGGCCGGGAGAAATCAACGACCCGAGAAGTAAGGATACGAATCATTTATAATAGGATACCATAATGAATAATACAACAGTAACAGCACCAAAGGGATTTCTGGCAGCGGGAATTAGTTGCGGAATTAAACAAAGCGGAAAAAAAGATATTGGATTAATATGCTGCCCGACAGGCGCGAAAGCGGCGGCAGTTTTTACGACGAATAAAGTCGTATCGGCATCGGTTACAATATGCAAACAGCATATCAAGACAGCGGTAACGGAAGCGGTTATCGTTAATTCAGGAAACGCAAATACCTGCACTGGTACGCTGGGATTGAAAAACGCAGAGTCAATCTGCAAAGCAACCGCTGAACTTATCGACGCGAACGCAAATCAGGTTCTTATCGCATCGACAGGTATTATCGGCCATCAGTTGCCAATGGATAAAATCAGCCACGGCGTTATTCTTGCGGCGGCGAAATTATCCAGCAGTCCAAATGCCGGTGATGATTTTGCACACGCGATAATGACAACCGATACCAAATGCAAACAGGCATATAAATCTTTGAAGCTGGGCGGAGCTGAAATTCAACTCGCTGGCACAACCAAAGGCGCTGGTATGATCGGGCCGAATATGGCGACCACGCTCTGCTTTATCACAACTGATGCGGACATTTCCAAAAATCTGCTGCAAACAGCATTGAAAGACGCTATCGGCAATTCACTCAACAAACTGACGGTCGACGGCCATCAGAGCACCAACGATACCGCGATAATTTTATCTTCGTGTCTGGCGGGAAATAAATCAATAATCAAAGCTGACGCAAATTACAAAAAATTTGCAAAGGCTCTCGATGAGCTTATGACTGATCTGGCAAAGCAAATGGCTCTGGACGCGGAAGGCGCAACAAGAATGTTCACAATCGTTATCAACGGCGCTGCGTCAAAGGTTGAGGCGATCAAGGCTGCACGCGCGGTTGCGGATTATGATCTTGTTAAATGTGCTATTCACGGCGGAGACCCAAATTGGGGCAGAATTATTTGCGCGGTCGGAAGCTGCGGCGTAAAATTAAACACTAACAAATTGAGCTGCTCAATCGGCGGAGTTACTGTTTTCAAAAATGGCCAGCCCGTGAAGTTCGATCCCAAGAAGGTTTCTAAAATCATTTCACAGAAAGAACATACAATCGTTGTCTATCTCGGTGCAGGCAAATTCAGCGATTTCTGCTACGGATGCGATTTGAGCAAAGGCTATGTAACGATCAACGCTGATTACCACACATAATAAAAAGTTTCGGCTTTTATAACCGTTATTGCTTGTTTTGCATAATTGAAATTGTATAATAGCGACAACCTGATTACAGATGGAAATTATGCGAATACGGATATACTTGTTACTCATCATTTTTGCGACTGGCGGCATAAGCAAAGCTGTATCCCCGTCAATTGATGAATTAACATCAAAAGCACAAACAGGCGATGCAAACAGCCAATTTACCCTCGGTTTTCAATATCGTTTAGGCCGAAGTGTGCCCGTTGATTACAACCAGGCATTTACGTGGTATTCCAAATCGGCCCAGCAGGGAAATCCGAAAGCTCAATACGAATTAGCGCAAATGTATGAGAAAGGCGAGGCAACAGTTCAAAATTACAATCTCGCGTTTGAATGGTATGCCAAAGCGGCTGTACAAAATTTTGCGAAGGCTCAATATGCTCTCGCAAGATTCTACAAGGAAGGCTTTGGGTGCGGGCGAGATTTTAATGAGGCTCTGATGTGGTTCAACAGCGCGGCTGAACAGGGTTTAAATGATGCGCAATTTGAAATTGGTTTGTCATATTTAAAAGGCCAGGGAGTTGAACAGGATGACGCGGCAGCAGAAAAATGGCTGACAAAAGCAGCGATGCAAAATAACGCGAAAGCTCAATATTACCTTGGGCTTCTATACTGCAAAGACAGAGACGACCAGATCAAACATAATTACAAAGAAGCGGTGAAGTGGTTTTCCAGAGCTGGCGCTCAAAATCATATCGACGCACAATATCTTTTAGGCGTGATGTATTGCAGAGGCGAAGGCGTTGCACAGGATTATAAAACCGCAGCCAAATGGTTTACTAAAGCAGCTTCGCAGGGTTCTTCACGGGCACAACTTGTTCTTGGGGCGTGTTACTGGAACGGGCGAGGCGTTTCGATCGATCACGCGGAGAGTTTGAAATGGATGTCGCTTTCATCGATGAACGGCGATAAGGACGCTAAGACACTTAAAAAAGAAATCGTTCAAAAAATGACGCCTGCGGAAATCGAAGACGCGCAAAGAAGAATTAATAAAGTAAAAAAGATAAAAGGCTACGTAACAGCAAAAGAATTGAAAGATAATGAAGAAGACGAACGATCTGAATCTACAGCGACGGGCTTTTTTATTTCTCCCGATGGTTTTCTTTTGACGGCATATCACGCGGTTCGTAAATCGGAAAATATCCAGGTTCAGTACGACAAAAAACAATACAAAGCAAAGGTCGTGGATAAAAGTGAATCGCTGGATGTCGCGGTTATTAAAATTGACGGCAATGATTTTTCGTATCTGCCGATATCATCAAAAGAATCACAAACGGGCGATGCGGTTTTCACAATGGGTTACCCGCTGGTTTCGCTTCAGGGCACAGAGGTAAAATTCACTGAAGGCTCTATCAGTTCGCTTTCAGGCTCGGCAGATAATCCACACTATTTTCAAATCAGCGCGCCTGTTCAGCCAGGAAATTCGGGTGGGCCGCTGATAAGTCAAAACGGTGAGGTGATTGGATTAATCATCGCAAGACTGAACGATATGTCCGCCCTTCTAACGACCGGTACTGTTCCTCAGAACGTGAATTACGCATTAAAAAGTCAGTATATTTTAAACTTTTTAAAAGCGACTCCGCAGCTTTCTCAAAAATATAAAACCAACAGTTTGGAACTGGACAGAGCATCATCCATCGAACGAGCCAAAAAATCTGTAGTTTTGATCACAACATATAAATAATCAACGATTTTGTTGGCTCATAAGTCATTTATTTAAAAGGGCTTAATTTATTAACAAATGAACGATTTTTATTGGTATATTTTTTAGACCGATTTTAAAATTTTAAGTGGTAATTTCCTTGCAAATTGAACGATTATTACTACACTGTCGCTAATTTCGCGCGTAGCCGATTTTTAAGTTTTTCTGGTTTTTGCGTATCAAAACTTTTCAAGTTTTTAATTTATAAGGAGTTTCAAAGTGAAAAATGTATTGTCAAGGACTGGATTACTAGTCGCAGTGCTGCTTATGGCAACGGCAGCGATGGCACAACCGGAAGGTGCTATAGAATCATCAGTTGCCTCCTCGACGGCGGTTTCTACCCCGGCGTTGTGGTGGATTGCTCCGCTTTCATCGGTAGCAGCTTTGGTGTTTGCATTCGTCTTTTATAAGATGATGATGGGTGCAAATCCGGGCAGTGCTAAAATGATCGAAATCGCACAATATGTAAAAGAAGGCGCTTATGCTTATCTTTTCAGACAGTACAGAGTAGTAGCGATGGTTTTCATCGTTCTGCTTATCATCTTTGCTGTACTTGCGAAAATGGGAATTCAGAACCCATTCGTTCCTGTCGCATTTTTGACAGGCGGTTTATTTAGCGGTATTTGCGGCTTTTTAGGTATGAAAACCGCGACAAACGCTTCAAACAGAACTGCACAAGGCGCGAGCGAAAGCCTTAATAAAGGTCTTCAGGTAGCTTTCAGAAGCGGTGCTGTTATGGGCCTTGTAGTTGTAGGTTTCGGCCTTCTTGACATTTCTATCTGGTTCCTGATTCTTGATAAACTTGTGTACACAGCAGCAAATATGGCAAAAGGCTTGAGTTTCCTCGGTCTTCAACTTGTGCCGGCTGGTATGCACGAAAGCCATAAACTCGTTGAAATCACAACTACTATGATCACTTTCGGTATGGGTGCTTCAACACAGGCTCTGTTTGCACGTGTTGGCGGCGGTATTTATACTAAAGCTGCTGACGTTGGCGCTGACCTTGTTGGTAAAGTCGAAGCCGGTATTCCTGAAGACGATCCAAGAAACCCAGCTACAATCGCTGACAACGTTGGCGATAACGTTGGCGATGTCGCAGGTATGGGTGCTGACCTTTACGAAAGCTATTGCGGTTCGATTTTGGCTACGATGGCTTTGGGCGCCGCTTTGGCAATGCAAACACAAGCTGACGTACTTAAATTAGTTTTGGCTCCAATGGTTGTTGCCGGTATTGGTATTATACTGTCAATCGTTGGTATTTTTATGGTTAGATGCAAAGAAGACGCAACGCAGAAAAACCTTCTCCGTTCGCTTCTTATCGGTACACTCGGAAGTTCCGTTCTGATTTTGGTTGCGCTTGTCGCTTTGGTAAAATTCGGCTGGATTAGCTGGGGTCTCTTCGGCTCGGTTGTTTCAGGCCTTGTCGCAGGCGTTGTTATCGGCCAATTTACAGAATACTACACATCTGACGAATATAAGCCAACAAAAGGTATTGCTGACCAGGCTGTTATGGGCCCGGCCACAACAATCATTGACGGCTTCGCAACAGGTATGTATTCCACAGGTCTTCCTGTTATCACGATCGTTATTGGTATCATTTGTGCGTTCGCTTTCGCCGGCGGTTTCTCAAATGCTACACTGGGACTTTACGGTATCGGTTTCGCGGCAGTTGGTATGCTTTCAACTTTGGGCATCACACTTGCCACAGACGCTTATGGCCCAATCGCTGACAATGCAGGCGGCAACGCTGAAATGAGCGGTCTTGGCAAAGAAGTAAGAAAGAGAACAGATGCTCTCGATTCTCTGGGCAACACAACCGCGGCAACAGGTAAAGGTTTTGCTATCGGTTCAGCCGCTTTGACAGCTATGGCTCTTTTAGCTTCATTCATCGAAGAAATCAGAATCTGGATCGGCCGTCTTGCTGATGCAGCTCCTGAAAAAGTTTACCAGGTCGGTCAGTTCCTGTTCAGCTCGAATGGTCAGGTTGAAGGCACACTTTCAACAAAGACCGCAGCAATTTCGGATTTCGTTCGTGCTTACGACCTTACAATTATGAACCCAAAACTGCTTTGCGGTTTGTTCATTGGCGCAATGATGTCGTTCGTGTTCTGTGCTATGACCATTAAGGCTGTAGGCAGAGCCGCGGGCGCGATGGTTAATGAAGTTCGCAGACAGTTCAAGGAAATCGCTGGCATTATGGAAGGCACTGGCAAACCAGACTACGCAAGATGCGTTTCTATTTCCACAGCAGGTGCTCAAAGAGAAATGATTTTACCGTCACTTTTGGCGATCATCGTGCCGGTTGCGACAGGTCTTCTGCTGGGCGTAGCAGGCATTATGGGTCTGCTTACCGGCGGCCTTACCTGCGGCTTCGTTTTGGCGATTATGCTCAACAACGCGGGCGGCGCGTGGGATAACGCAAAGAAATACATCGAAAAAGGCGCTCATGGCGGCAAAGGCTCGCCAGCTCATAAGGCTGCGGTTGTCGGCGACACAGTCGGCGATCCGTTCAAAGATACAGCCGGCCCAAGTCTTAACATTCTTATCAAATTAATGACTATGGTTAGCGTCGTTTTTTCAGGCGTTATCGTCAAATTTGGCCCTATCATTGCCGAGTATCTGCATTTAGGCAAATAGTTGAAGTAGTTGACTTATAAGTCAATAAACTGTATCCTATCGGGGTCGGGAATGTTTCTCGACCCCGTTTTTTTTTATAAATGATGCCTCGGTGTTCTCTGCGAGCTCTGTGGCTAAATCTGAAAGTGAAGAAATTTGGCAAAGAAAAAAGCTGCTGTAAAGAAGTCTTCGAAGGCTAAGACAACAAAAAAGAAAAAAGTAGAATTATCCGCAAAAGAATTTGCGATTGCCGCGGCAAAAATCGCTCTCCACGATAACTGTACAGATGTTGTTGTTCTTGACCTGACAGGCAAAAGCCCCGCTACGGATTATTTCATTATCGCAACAGGCACAAGCGACAGGCAGACACGCACCGTTGCTGATGATATTAAAGAATTCGGTAAAAAACATAAATTCAATGTTTTCGGCCGGGCAGGTTACGAACAAGGCAAATGGGTTCTGCTGGATTTTGTCGATGTTGTCGTGCATATCTTCGATCCCGAGTTCAGGGAATTTTATGACCTTGAACTGCTCTGGGGAGACGCAACTAAACTTAAAATTGAAGATTGAAGATTTTAAAATT
>Ga0154577_1093_pt1 | contig 24320 bp, 18 predicted proteins | sample RifGroF2_FD_116006 | JGI IMG/M metagenome (GOLD analysis project Ga0154577, IMG submission 116006) | Planctomycetes bacterium GWF2_42_9
GGCGAACATAAAGGATGGGAAACGCCGGAAGGTACTGATTGGTTTCAGGCGGCCACAATGTCCTGGTGCGGCAAAAATGCTGATACTCTTGCACCGATGGGCCCGTATATAGTTACGCCGGATGAAGTATCAAACGTTTATGATTTGATTTGTAAAAATTATACCAACGATGTGCTTCGTGAGAGGTCTTATACCGGCTGTTATCTTATAGGTGTTGAAAGATTCATTAGCTGGTACAGTTCATTTGCGACACTGCATCCCGGCGATGTACTGCATTTGGGAACAATGGGCGTTGATGGTCTGTCAGGTTTTAAAAATCTGACTTACGGCCCGCAGGATAGTATTTCAATCGAGATGGAAAAAATCGGCAGATTAAGTAATCGCATCGTTGTCGAGTCTGTCAATGACTGGCGAAATGATGATGAATCTTCAAAGGCGATACATCCATCGCCTGCCGTACGCGATATGATAACAACCGGCAAGACAGAGATAAGCAAGCCGCATGATTGGGACATTTCGCAGATAAGACATTACTGGACGGTTTACGGTAATTATAATGATGTTAAACAAGTCGAAGGGCTTGAGATTTCAAATTATCCGAGGATTTTGAATACACCCGCATCGTCGGTTGGTAATAATAGTGATACAGTTGAGATACCGCCGCGAGCGACGACGGTAGATATTGGCGTTGAGCTTGCCTGTGTGATAAAGAAAGTTGCGTTCAGAGTAAACAGAAGTAACGCCGCTGAATATATTCTTGGGCTTACACCATTGATTAATTTGTCGGACAGGTCTTTTAAGGATTCGCTGGTTGAGCCTGCGACACCGCAGGAGGCAGGACTTCCGACGGTTTACGGCAGATGGGCTGACAAGTTTAATGTTGTATCCGACAAGCTTGCTGCATTTGATGCGAAGAGACTTTCGAGTTTGAAGATGTCATTGAACGCAGGTGAGTTTGGAAGCATAAAAGGATGCAGCGATGAGTATGTTCTGAATTTTGCACAGGTTCTGGAATTCATAACAAAATATGTAACGCTGTTTCCGGGCGATTTACTTACGCTCGGCAGAATTGGCAGGACAATTAACGTTCCGGCACACGAATTAGTAACCGCCGGTGTGAAGATAACCGCAGGCATTGAAGGCCTTGGCGAAATATCTATGATAATAAAACAGGAATCACAAAGAAAACCAACTCTTATATCAAAGATAGCGACAGTTGTTGGTGAAACAGTAAAAAGAAAGTAGAAAGGTAGCGTTACAATGCGTTTGAATGGTTTGATAGCAGCTCCGTTTACGGCGATGAAAAAAGATTATAGTATTAATCTCGATGAGATTTCAAAATATGCGCAATTGCTTATCGAAAATAATGTCAGCGGTGTTTTCATTTGCGGCACCAGCGGCGAAAGTATGTCGCTGACAACAAGTGAGCGAAAACAAATTGCCGAGGAATGGGTGAAATATGCTGCACCTGATTTTAAAATCATAGTCCATATCGGCTCTACTTGTATTGAGTCGAGTAAATCGCTGATGGTTCACGCCGAGAAAATCGGTGCATCGGCAGTTGGTATGATTGGGCCGTGCTTCTTTAAGCCGTCTAATATTGATGTTTTGGTTGATTATTGTCAGACAGTTGCGGCAGCATCGCCAAAGTTGTCATTCTATTATTATCATATGCCATCAATGAATGGTATAAATTTCAGTATGAGAACATTCCTTGAGAAGTCGGCGGATAAGATTCCGAATCTGACGGGCATAAAGTATACTTATGAAGATTTGATGGATTTCCATCTTTGCCAGAAGTTTGACAACGGCAGATTCGATATGCTATTCGGCAGAGACGAACTGCTTTTATGCGGTCTTGCACTGGGAGCAAAAGGCGCAGTAGGCAGCACATATAATTTTATGGCTCCGCTTTACAATGATATTATCGAGAAATTCAACGCCGGCGATATCAAGGCAGCAAGGGCATTGCAGGGCAAATCGATGGAGATAATTAGATTGATAGTATCTTCCGGCAATTCATTTATGTCCAACTGCAAACACATAATGAGACGCTTTGGCCTTGAGCTTGGTACGGTTCGCAAGCCGCTGGTCTGCACTACGAGTCAGCAGGCAGATGAGTTGAATAAAAAACTGGATGAACTTGGCTTTGCAGAAGTCTGCAACTGCAATAATATAACTGTGTAAATACCGGGAGGTAAAATGAATATAGTAAAATTATTCATCATAGTCCTTTTAGGCATGACTGTTGGTAATGCGTTTGGGATAACCAAAGCTTATGAAAAATTTACTTATGGCACTTCCGGTCTAAATGATCAAAACGAAGGCGGTGGATGGGGCGGAAGATGGGCGGCGAGCAATGTGGAAACCAGCAATACCACTTTGTCTGCCCCAGGTGCTTATGGTTATACACCATTGCCGGGAATGGTTAATGCGAATGTGTCCGGCAGGGTCGCCAGGCGAAGATTTGGTTTTAATATTGATATGAATTCCCCGGCTACATACTATTTTAGTATGCTTTTCCGGAAAAATGATTCTTCAAACGGTACAAGCGGAGAGTGGTTTCATCTAATCAGACTTGAAGATATTAATGCAAATATAATTTGTAAATTTGGCATCGGCAGCGATGAGAGTGTTTTCGTTCAGCCTTTTAATAATTCTGAAAGAACTTTCTCTTCCGATGCCGGAGTCGTAAATATTGGACAGACTTATCTTGCCATTGCCAAACTTGTTGTCAATAGCGGCAAAAATGATGTTATGTATTTTAAAGTATATGATGCCGATACGGCATATTTCCCCGGCGATTTAACAGAAGAAAACAGTGATGCCTATGTCGCGTTGGACAGCAACGACATAATAACGCATTTCGCACTCGACTGGGGCAGTACACAGGACAGCGTTTGTTATGACGAGTTAAGAATCGGCACAACATTTTATGACGTTGTTAATACAAATCCGGTAAATCACTTTGCCTATGAAAATTTTGATTATGATGGTGCGGCTTTATACGGTCAAACAGGCGGCACAGGTTTTTCCGGTGCGTGGACGGGTACGAGTGTAACGACATCGACGAGTAGCCTGTCCGCTCCGACAGGATACGGTTTCGCTCCGACAGGCGGCAGATTGGATACGACAAGCACAGGTTTTACTGTTACGCGAAATCTTGCTTTTGACATAAAATTAAATCCTTCCGGGCGCGACCCGCTTGTTTATTATTTCAGCGCATTATTCAGAAAAAATGATACCGCTGATATCGGCACCGGCGAATATCTTATGCCGATACGTCTGCTTGATTCTGCTGATGGAATAGTAGCTGATTATCTTATTGGCAGTACGGAAAATGTCGGGACAAATGTCGGCGGTGGAGCCACTGGTCTTTCAGCAAATGATTTTATTGAATTCGGCCAGACATATCTTTTGGTAGGCAAATTGCTTTGCAGGGGAGCGAATACTCCGCAATATAAAGATAGTAACGACTGGAGTTTTGTAAAAGTTTATAAAGTTGGCACAGACACGGTTTATAACAGGCCGGTTTATGACAGCTATTGGGATGCGGCAGCTTACGGCAACAGTAACGCGGTAATAAAAAAACTCCGGATTAACAGCGGTTCCAGTCAGGACAGAGTCTATGTTGATGAAATACGAATTGGTACCAAGTGGGAGGAAGTCGTAAATACGGAAAGATTCGGGCCCGAACCAATCAGCGATTATCTGCGTGATACATATTTGAAAATTGACGAATCCGAAGCGACAAGACTTGATACTGCTGCAGCTCGCGGGCTTATGGAAATAAAACCGGTTATACTGCCTGAAGGTGAAAATTTTGTCGGCAGCAATTTCCACATGGGTTGGCCGGTCGCCTCGCAAAGCGGCGATAATATAGTGATGGTCTCAAGGACGCAAATTTATCATTCTGCTTGTGCTGAATGCAATGCCATTTATCCGGAAGGCGCGGATGATTATAGTGAAGGATTTATGTGCTATTCATCCGACAGCGGCAGAACATGGGGACAGAGGATAAGGACAAATCAATTTTTTGAGAACTCTGAGGGTCAGACAACTGGTGGAATGTCAAATGTCGGCACTACGGATGATGGTGATATTTTCATAAAATGGAAAGGAATTATTAAATCAAGTGACGGCGGCAAAAGCTGGGCGTTATATGAAGATGCTTTTAGCGGATTGCCCACTGACAGCGGTTTTATGGGGCCGAATGTTTCTAAAAATGCTGCGTTTGGCTTGCTGATGTGCAACGGTACTAATGCTATTCCCAGTGGAACACATTCGCCGCCGTGGCATACTTATATCAAACGTTCGCTTGATAACGGTGCAACCTGGCAGAGTATGGCGTGGGATACCACTAACGGCGGCCAAGACCCGAACTACTATACAATGCCGGCAGAACCTGCGAATGTTTCGTGGGGGCCGGGACATATTCTGCTGCTCTCGAGAGAACACAATGAAATGATGGCGAGCGACGGAAACACATGGGCGATGAGTCAGCATGTATATGAATATGTCGATGGCGACGACTTCAGCGATATTATTATGACTACACAGCGGACGAACATCGAAGGTAATTTACAGGCCGATGAGTTAGCGAATGATACTGCTGACCTTTGCTATAACCCGGTTACTAACCGTATAGAAGCTCTGCAATCTTCACGCAGAGCCGGCGGGCCGGGCTTCGACGGCAATGGTGAATTGGTTTCGATGTCATCATTGAACTTGTGGAGTATAGACCCGAACGATTTGCTTGTAGGCAGTAATTTATGGCGATTTGAAGGCACAATGCTTTTGAGGAATGATTATTGGAGTCCGACGAATAATATTGACGGCCTGCATCCGGGCGGCACTACAATCGATGTGAATAACAATGTTCAGCATATTTTTGTTTATGCCGGCGGCAAAGGCTGCGAAAAAAGCGGTGTGTTCCAATTCGACCGCACATTGAATACCGGCCAGTTAAGTGCGTATTTAAAATCTACAGTGCCGAATCATCTTTATACAAAGCGGATTAATATTAATTGTGATGATTTAGCCGATGATTTGTATGATTCATTTATAACTGTGAAAATTAGTTCAAGCATTATTACATACAGTCAGTTTAATTCAGATGCGAACGATTTGTATTTCACAGACGACCAGCAGCGAACTTTGCCGCATAGAATTCTCAAGTGGACAACCAGTGCAAGCTCTTATATTCTCGTTCAGATTCCGCATCTTGACCCATCGATAAATACAAACCATATTTTTATGCATTGGGGCAAATCTGATGCGTGTTTCCATCAGCACGATAATGATACAAGTCCGAAACTTGAAAGTTTTTCCGTAAGCTTCTGGGTGCAGAATGCGACATCGACCGGTTCATATTATATGGTCTGGAAAGGCAATACAAGCAGTGCCGTGGCCGGTTGGAGCTTTTTCAGAGATACCGGCGCCAACGGTAATACGTTGCGATTCAGGCTTCAGGGCAATTATAACGCGAATATGGCATCATTTACGGATACCGCAAACTGGCATCACGTTGTCGGCGTTATTGACAGAACCGCAAGTCAAAGCAGGCTGTATGTTGATGGTGCGTTGATAGACACGAAAAATATTGCCGCTGTAACAAGTATTGAAACAACCGCGGCCGTACAAATGGAAGCGTCGTCTTATGGTGCAGTTGATGATATTAGCATTGTAAAACACGCGATGACCGCTTCAGAGATCGCAGGCATATATGGCGCAGGCAGAACAACATACATAGATTTATCTTATTCAGCATTGCCTACGGTAACTGTCAGTGCAACTGATAATGCTGCAACAGAATATCCCGGCAACACCGGCAAATACAGAATCACACGCAGTAACAGTTTAGCTGAACCTTTGTATGTGCATTACTATATGAGTGGTACGGCAACCAATGCGACTGATTATAACAATATGACCGGTACAGCGATTATCCCTGCTGGCAGCACTTACGTTGATGTTACTCTTGCACCGAAATGCGATGTGCTGGCCGAATCCACCGAGACAGCAACGCTTAATATTATCGAGGGTGTTGATTACGATCTCGGTGCGACGGCTTCCGCAACAGTAAATATTACCAACAGTAATTGCACCGGATTGTTTTTAGACCTGGCGCAAATACCTGTCGGAGATGGCATTGTTAATATGGTTGATTTTGCATTATTTGCGGATGCCTGGATGAGTTCTGATGTTTCATCACACTATAATGCTGATTATGATATCAGTCCAACCGATGGAGACGGCTGGGTTGATAGTGCGGATTTAAATGTGTTTATACAGCACTGGCTGGAACGTTTTTAGTCTGTTGGGGATTGACTATAAGCGAAAAGGTTCAACATGAAAAAATTCATCAAGCCCTTGGTCATAAAATCATGTTTTATAGCTACAACCGGACTACAATCATAAGATGCGATATTTACCACAAGATGCGAAATTTACCATTTACTAAGTGCTGAAAAGTGCGATATTTGTGGAAAAACGAGGATTTTCAAAATTATTAAGAATCAGCTGCTCTACCAACTGAGCTAATCGCCCGGAGAAAAATAGGCTGTTACTTTATAGCTTTCCACACTTTTTTGCAAGTGTATTATCAACTATCCTTCACGAAATCCTAATCTTAACTTTTTCAAAATATTCCTAATTAAAATCTCCAATTATGCGAAAATTAAATAGAAAATCCTCTGAATTTAAAAGAGGATAATATTAATCTTTAAAATGGTTTAAAAAATTATTTTATTTACAGCCGATAAAAACATGTTTTTGAACAAAAATTTGCTTTTTTCACAGAAATTTTCACCATTTCAAAAATTTTTCCTATTTACACTATTTTATCCAATTTAACATTGACGATAATTTAGTTGTCAGTTGGAAATTTAACATAAGCGAAAATGGAGTTGATTTATGACAGAATTAGAGACAGTAGAAACGGTAGTAGAGAATAGAAGTGCGGCAAGAACGGACCTTAGCTGGCCGGTAAGTATGTGGCTGCCGGAAGCGAACAGATTTTACAATGGCAGAACCGTAAATGTAGCAAAAGGCGGAGTTTACATCTCTTTGCCAATGTCTGCACCTGTTCGGCCGGGTCATATTGTAGAGATCAATTTCCCGCGTACAACATCGCTTGCACAGAAAAAGGGCCAGTTTGCAAGGATAAAGAGCGGTAAAGTTCTGCGTGTTCAGCGTGATAATATCACAACCGATGCGACTATCGGCATTGCTGTTCAATTCGCATAATTCTAAGGCCTTAAGGTACTAAGTAATGTCATTCCCGCGGAAGCGGGAATCCCAGTTAATAAGTTTTCTTCGTGTCTTTGTGCCTTGGTGGCTATAAAAAAAATTCCCTTTACTTATCCAAGCCATCTGTCTATAATACGCCCCTTAATTTTGGATATGTATAGAGTTAAATACTTGGAGTTAAAAAATGTACGCAATTATTGAACAGGGCGGAAAACAATTTAAAGTTCAGCAGGGCGACAAGCTGAATATCGAGCTTGCTGATGTCAGCTCTGATGCTAAGACAATAGATTTTGATAAAGTTTTGTTGGTTGGCGAAGGTAAAGACATTAAGATCGGCACCCCTTACATTTCAGGCGCAAAGGTAGTCGGCAAATTCATTGCTGATACACCGGAGGCTTCGATCGTAAAGGGAAAGAAACTTTTCCCAACATATTTCAGACGCCGCAAAGCCAGCAAGAAACGCATCGGCCACCGTCAGAAATATATGCAGGTTACAATCGAAAAAATTTCTGCTTAATGCTGTGTCATCCTCTTAAAAAAGAGGATCCATTCAAAATACAAATAATAAAGGCGAGTTTTCTTACTCGCCTTTTTTGTTTTGCTTGATTTGTTAATGGTTTTTACGCGATATCAAAATTTTCCCCGCCATCTTCAAATTCTAAATAAATTTCCATTCCGCATTTGCCGCAGAGGAACTTTACTTTGTATTCTCTTTCGTCTTCATCCTGCAAGACCAGCGGTTCTGCGTTCGGCTTGCACATATTCAATTCTTTTCGCAGGCAGTATTTTGTCGTCATTACTTTTTGCCCGATGAGGTTCAAGCCGGTTTCAGCGCCTTCTTCAATAGTTTCAACACCGTGGCGGCGATAGAAATCCCTCGCTTGTTTATTGATTACGTTGCCGTTAAACTTCAGATGTTTTTCAAAATATGGAACTTCATTTTTTGAAATCTTTGCTTCCTGTATAGGCCGATTTTTCCGCCGTTCCATAATTAATTTTTCTACAAGCTGCCTGCGTGCCTCGTTTAATTGTGAAGCAGGCACAAAATACATCTGCGATGTGTTGATTTCCAGTTTTTCGCATTCGAAAATCGTATTTCCAAGTCTTGTAAGCTGATTATGAAAAGCATCTTTGGCCGCATCTACTTTTAACGCAGTTTTCTTTTCGCCGAGGATTTCAATCTGTGCTTTATTTCCGTCTTCGTCAATACAGCTTATAACAAGTCCTTTATCGTTTTCCGTGATGTTTATTGAAAGACGGATTTTTCTGTCCGCCGGCTGATTTTCAAGTTTTTGCGCGAACTGATGATCGAAATTGCGATAAATTTTCTGCCCGACATTAATCTCATTCATTTTTTGTGCATAGATTTTTTGATATTCGACCTGGTTTATTGTCGTGCCGGAAAGATTATTTTGCCAATCAAAGAAGCAAATGCCGTCTCCGCTGTGAAGTTCAAGTTTGGTATCGATAATGAAATATTGTTTTTCGACTTTCTTGACCGTGCCGACAAATTCGCCGACTGTTTTAGGTGTGTCGATCGAACCAATTTTTGCCTGCTTGTCCGCGAAATTGAAATCTGTAAATCCGCGGTTAAAAGTTTTTTCAAGGTTAGGCTCGAAATTGAAAGTAACATTGCCGGAAGAATTTTTCGCAAGTTTTTTCTTTGCGAGAATTGCATCCAGCAGTTTGCGATAATGGCTTACGGTATTAACAACATAAGCTGTATCTTTCAGTCTGCCTTCGATTTTGAAAGTGCTGATGCCTGCCTCGATCAATTCTTCCAAATGCTGCGAAAGATTCAAATCCTTTATGGAAAGCAGATAACGGTCTTTCAACAGTATGTTTTCCTGCACGTCTTTCAGGGTGTACAGTCTTCGGCAGGGCTGCGCGCATTGTCCGCGGTTTCCGCTTCTGCCGCCAAGTGCACAGCTCATATAGCATTGCCCACTTTTGCTCACGCACAGCGCCCCGTGAATAAAACTTTCCAAAGCGATTGAAGTATTTTCGCGAATGCGCTTAATTTCTTCGATCGGCAGCTCACGAGCCAGAATCACCCTCGTGAATCCAACATCCTCAAGGAATTTTATTTTTTCAAGGCTGCTGTTATCCATCTGCGTACTTGCGATCAGCGGGATCGGTGGAAGGTCTAATTCGAGCAGGCCCATATCCTGAATGATCAGGCCGTCGATTCCGATAGCGTATAATTGCTGAATCATTTTTTCAGCCTTAAGCAACTCGCCGTCAAAAAGCAGGATATTCAGAGCAACATAAACTTTCGCGTAATATTGATGCGCAAAGTCCACGACTTGCTTAATGTCTTCATAAGAATTTACCGCGGCCTGACGTGCTCCGAATCTCTCGGCGCCCATATAGACCGCATCCGCACCGCATTTAATCGCGGCGATTGCAGTTTCGGCATCTTTAGCCGGTGCTAATAATTCAATTTTTCTATTCATAGGAGGGGATTATAACGAATGTTTGTGTTTTTGCACACAAAATGTAATTGCGAGCGTTTAGTCAATTTTTACGCTTTTATAATTTTTCTTCTGCGAATTTCTGCCACTCGGCCGAACCATTTTTAATAAAATATTCAAATGATACGTCTCCCGCAAGTTCGCCAAGTATAGTTTTGCGTTCATCCGCATCTGGTACTGTGTCTATAATACGCTTTCGGATTTGCTCAAGTTCAGTCAAAAATTTGCCGTGCTTTTCCGTGAAAATTTCTTCCAGCTTTTTGCGGATATGACCGGCATAAGCAGGGCAGTAGCCTTCGGTGCAGACAGCTATTTGTAAATCGCCGCGTTTGAGAACCGCCGGCACGAAGAAATCGCACAAATCGGGATTATCGGGAACATTACAAAGTACCTCAAGTTCCTGGCAGTCTTTGTAAATCTGTTCGTTGGTTGCTCTGTCGTTTGTGGCCGCAAATGCGATCGCTGCACCTGTCAAAAATTCCTTTGAATATTTCGCTTTTACAAATTCTGTATCCGTACCCCTGCATTGTGTTTCCAAAACTTCGTCAATTTCTTCAGCGACGACAACAATTCGAGCCTCGCAGTCCAGCAGGCTCAAAATTTTGCGTGTGCCGACAGAACCTGCCCCGACTACAACCGCGCGTTTTGATTTCAGATTTAGAAAGATGGGATATTTCATACTACTATAATATACCAATTTCCGACCGGCCAACAAAGGATTATTTTGACGTGCAAAATAAGGGAATTTGTGTAAAATGACACCGAAAGTGTCATTTCGAGCGGAGTTCCCGATTGTATCGGGACGAAGTCGAGAAATCTATCGAATAGTATTTTTATGATAAAAATTAAGACGCCATTAACCAATGAGATTATTCGCTCGCTAAAAGCAGGCGATGAAGTCGCGATAAGCGGAGTGGTTTATACCGCGCGCGACGCTGCACATAAAAGGCTTTGTGAATTGATCGAGCAAAACAAGGAATTACCTATTTCGCTTGAAGGTCAGGTTTTTTACTTTGTCGGCCCAACGCCCGCGCGTCCGGGTATGGTTATCGGTTCGGCAGGCCCGACGACCTCGGCGCGAATGGACAAGTTTTCGCCGATGCTTCTCGATGCAGGCCTGAAAGGTATGATTGGCAAAGGATACCGAGGCGAAGCGGTCAAAGAATCGCTGAAAAAAAATTGTGCGGTTCATTTCGCAGCTCTCGGCGGAGCTGGCGCACTTTTGAGTCAATATATAATTTCCGCCGAAGTAGTGGCGTATGAAGATTTGGGAACGGAAGCAATAAGAAAATTAGAGCTGAAAGATTTTCCCGCGATTGTCGCGTATGATTCTTTCGGCAATAGCGTTTTTAAAAAATGAAAGGAGCCACCAAGGCACAAAGACACAAAGATATTTAAATTAAAATCTCTGTGTCCTCTGTGATCTCTGTGGCTAAAAAATAAATTATACTCTGTGGCAAAAGGTAAATAATGAAAACAGCATTTATAGGTATAACAGGTTCAGGCAAAAGTACATTACTCGCTGCGGTCAGCGGCAGAAAACTTGCGCAGACGGGCGTATCGCAAATCGAAGAAGTGATCGCGAAAGTGCCGGATGAAAGGCTCGATTGGCTGCGCGATTTATACAAACCCAAAAAAAACGTACCGGCTACGATTGATTGTCTTGATGTTCCGGGGCTTTCGTTTGCTGATGATCACACACGCGCATCTGCAAGAAAACTGCTCGGCAATGTCCGCACAATGGATTTGCTTGTACTTGTGATACGCGCGTTCGATAACGCAGGTATGAAGCCCGAGCCGATGAAAGAGCTTTCCAATTTAATGACGGAAATTCTGCTTGCCGATCTCGAACTTGTCGAAACGAGAATCGCAAATCTTGAAAAGCAGGTGAGTAAGCCGTCAAAGGATCAGGCCAAACAAAAAATGGAACTTGCGTTCCAGTTAAGATTGCGTGAAGCGATCGAAAACGAAAAGCCTTTGAAGGCCGCTATTCAAAGTGCTGAAGAAGTTGAGCTTGTCAAACCGCTCGGGTTTTTGACGTTGAAGCCGATGGTTGTTGTTTTCAATACGCCTGAAAGTGAATCTTCGCAAAGTTTCGATACAAAAGGCGTGATCGATCCCAGCATTCCGGTGATCAGCGTTTGCGCAAACATCGAATATGAAATTAGCCAACTTGATGACGAAGAAAGCAAAAAAGAATTTATGAAGGATTTGGGTCTTACGGAATCCGCTGCGAAAAAACTTGTGCGAAGCTGCTATTCCGCTCTTGGCTTGATAGACTTTTTCACAGTCGGCGAAGACGAAACACGCGCCTGGTCGATTTTGGCCGGAACTTCTGCGTTGGATGCCGCAGGCAAAATCCACAGCGATATCAAACGAGGCTTCATTCGCGCAGAGACGATCAGCTATGCGGATTTGCAGCAATACGGCGATGAAAAAGCGGTCAAAGCCGCCGGTAAATTCCGTCTTGAAGGAAAAACTTATATCGTCCAGGATGGCGATATTATGAATTTCAGATTCAACGTATAAAAAGAAAATCAGAGCCGCGACTGTGAGGGAGCGGTAATTATAAGGAATATTTTAATGAAGGCTCTTGCGCTTACCGGTTTGAAAAAATTGGAAATTATCGAAGTGCCGACTCCGAAGATCGCAAGCGACACGGATGTGCTTCTTAAGTTGTCTGTTGTCGGAGTCTGCGGCAGCGATGTGCATTATTATGAAACGGGCAAAATCGGCTCACAGGTTGTAAAATATCCTTACCTTATCGGTCACGAATGTTCGGCGATTGTCGAGCAGGTCGGCAAGGGCGTAAAAAATGTAAAGATCGGCGATAGAGTCGCTGTCGAGCCCGCGGTTTCCTGCCACCAGTGCGATCAATGCAAAATGGGCAGAGAGAACACGTGCAGGAAATTAAAATTTCTCGGCACACCCGGCCAAGGCGATGGCTGCCTTTGCGAATACATAGTTATGCCGGAAGAAAATTGCTTTATCGTCAACGATAAGCTCACACAAATACAAGCCGCACTTAGTGAACCATTCACAATTGGTGTTTATTCAGCCAAACAAGGCATTGGTGATAATTGTGAAAAAATCGCGATACTTGGCTCCGGCCCGATAGGTTTAAGCTGTATGACTGCCGCGAAATTTCTCGGCGCAAAAAAAGTTTATATGACGGATAAAATCATTTCCAGACTTGGTGTTGCAAAATCGCACGGTGCGAATTGGATCGGCAATCCTGATGAAATTGATATTGTCAAAGAGATAACGAGAATTGAACCGCTCGGCGTTGATGTAGTTTATGAATGCGCAGGCCAGCAAAGTACGATCGATCAGGCACTTGAAATTTTGCGACCCGGCGGAAAACTTGTCCTTGTCGGCATTCCACGTCAAAGCACAATGTCTTTCTGCATCGATTATGCCCGCAGGAAAGAAATTACGATTGTTAATATCCGCAGGCAAAACCGAACTACTCATGAAGCGATTGAATTAATAGCGGATAAAAAAGTAAATATCGATTTTATGGTAACGCACAAATTTGCGTTCAAAGACGCGGCACAAGCATTTGAACTTGTCGCAGGCTACAAAGACGGCGTTATCAAAGCGATGATTGAGTTTTAATATGAAAAAAGCGGCAATAATAAGCGTTGGCAATGAATTATTAAACGGCAGTACAGTTGACACAAATAGCAATTGGCTGCAAAAGCAGCTTCTCACAGTTTGCATCCCCGTCGTTTACACCTGTTCTGTTGTCGATGATATTGACGAGATCAAAAACGCGATTGAATATGCATCGAAGAAAGCGGATGTGATTTTAATTACCGGCGGCCTCGGCCCGACAGACGATGATCTTACGCGTCAGGCTCTCGCAAAATATCTGAACGTCGAGCTTGAATATTATCCCGATATATACGAAAAGATTGAAAATTTCTTCATCTCTATTAAACGTCCGACGGTAGAAAAAAATAAAATTCAGGCGTATCTGCCCGAAGGCACAATCGAATTAGATAATAAACTCGGCACAGCACCGGGTATTCTATATCAAAACAGAAAAATCTTGATCGCTTCATTTCCCGGTGTGCCTTATGAAATGAAAGCGATGTTCGACAACTGCATTTATCCGAAACTTCAGGAATTTAACGCCGGCAGTTTCCTCGTCGTGAAAAAACTCAAATGTGTCGGTGTCGGCGAATCGTCAATGGCACAGATGATCGGCGATATGATGGAACGAAATAGAACGCCGCTTATAAACTGCACCGTCGATCACGGCGTTATCACTCTGCATATTGTCTCACAGGCGAAAGATGAAAAAGCAGCCCGCGTTGCCGTCGATAAAGATATTGAAAAACTCCACAGCATTCTCGGCGATTATATTTATGCCGACGAAGATTTAAGTTTAGCAGAAGCGGTGGGGCGTAAACTTGCCCAACAGAAAAAAACTTTATCTACTGCCGAATCCTGCACCGGCGGCCTGATAGCAAAATTAATTACCGATATTCCCGGCTCTAGCAAATATTTTACCTACGGCTGGGTTACATACAGCAACGAAGCAAAAATCTCACAACTTGGCGTTGATAAAAATTTAATCGAAAAATATGGTGCGGTCAGCAGCGAAGTAGCGGCTGCGATGGCGATTGGCGCAAAGGCAAAATCTGGCTCCGATTACTCCATTGCGGTAACCGGAATAGCCGGCCCAGACGGCGGCACTGAACAAAAACCTGTCGGATTGGTATATATTTCTATTGCCGGCCCGAATGAAACAAAAACCGAACATTTTCTATTTGGCGCCAGAAATCGCGATTTTATCAGACTACGATCTTCACAAGTCGCCCTTAATTTACTTAGATTAAACTTGTGTAATTGACCTGAATGGCCGATAGTGATATAATGTCCCAAGTAGGGGCGGAGCAAAGATAGTGTCATTATATTTAAGGTGTTATGAGTAAAAACCGGAGAAAATTAGGCGAAATTCTCTATAAAAGCGGTTTGATAGGTAAAGAAGACCTTATCAAAGCTATTAAGTCCAGCCAGCAGAAACACAAGCGGCTTGGCGAAGAGCTTGTAGAGCTGGGACTTACCAATCAGGAAGAAATCTGTAAGGCGATTGCCCACCAGTTCGGCCTGGAATACATCGATCTCGACAGATTCCACGTCTCCAAAGAGGCGATGCAGCTCATACCGCAGGAAGTCGTACAAAAATACAGCATCTTGCCGATTTCCAAAGAGAACGGCAGACTCAAACTTATCATCAGCGATCCCCTCGACCTCGATATGCTCGATACTTTGCGTTTCAGGCTCAATAGTGAGCTTGAATGCAGTATCGCAAGTCCTACCAAAATTCGCGCTTTTATCGATAGGAGCATCGACAGCGTCCGAAGCAGTATCGACGCCACCGCCGCGGAATTAGCCGCCGAAGGCCATTCGATAGAAGCGGAAATTTTGAAAGCCGAAGCCGCAGGCGAAGATGATGAAGGCCCGGTCATAAGGTTGGTAAATTTGATTATCGACGAAGCCGTACATATGAAAGCAAGCGATATTCACATTGAGCCGATGGCAGACCGCGTTAGAGTGCGTTATCGTGTCGATGGTGTGTGCGCCGAAAGAGATACAATACCAAAACACATGCAGGCCTCCGTTTTGGCAAGATTAAAGATTTTGTCTGGAATGGATATTTCCGAACGAAGGCTTCCGCAGGACGGTAGAATTCAGCGTGAAATTGGCGGAAAGAAGATCGACTTCCGTGTTTCCGCACTGCCCGGCTACCATGGCGAAAGTACAGTGCTTCGTATTTTGTCCCCGGAATCCATCAATATCGGTATTCAGGCGCTCGGTTTGGGTGATGAAGACCACCAGAAATTTTTAAAAATCATCAAAAGACCAAACGGTATTTTCCTTGTAACAGGCCCAACCGGAAGCGGTAAAAGTACAACGCTTTATTCCGCGCTGAAGGAATTGAACAAGCCGGACAAAAAAATCATCACCGCTGAAGACCCCGTCGAATATAACGTAGCGGGCATTAACCAGTGCCAGGTAAAAGAGGAAATTCACCTTACTTTTGCCAAGATTCTTCGAGCTATGCTGCGTCAAGCTCCAAACGTTATCCTCGTCGGTGAAATTCGAGACGGCGAAGTTGCGGATATCGCTATTCAGGCCGCACTTACAGGCCACTTGGTATTTAGTACATTGCACACAAACGATGCGTCGAGTGCTATTACGCGTCTTATCGATATGGGCGTAAAACCCTTCCTTGTCTCAAGTTCCATTCAGGCCATTATGGCTCAGCGACTTGTCCGAAGGATTTGCCCCAATTGCAGGGTTGTAGACGAACACCCCGATCCGCATTATTTGAGATTGCTCAATATCGGGCCGGAAGATTTGAAAAAATATCCAATTTACAAAGGTGCAGGCTGCAACAGATGTCATAACATCGGTTTCAAAGGCCGTCAGGGTATTTTTGAAATTCTCGAAATGAATGCAGAGCTGCGTGAACTTGCGTTCGCAAGAGCACCGGCAACGGAATTACGAAAAGCTGCCAAAGCATCTGGTATGAGAACCTTGCTTGAAGACGGCAGACAAAAAATATTTAAAGGCATAACCACGCCTGAAGAAGTATCTAAACATTCGCAGGCGGAAGGTTTGGTTTTGGATTAATTTTATAGGATTCATAAATGGCTACAGTTCATATTGACAGACTTCTTGAAGCGTGTATTAAAATGGGTGGTTCGGATTTGCACATCACAGTAGGAAGACCCCCTGTATTAAGACTCCACGGCCGTCTGCGTTCTTTGGAAACAAAGGTTCTCGAACCTGAAGATACGACCGCACTTATGAAAAGTATCACACCTGATAAAAATCAGCAGGAGTTTCAGGAATCAGGCAGTACCGACTATGGTTTCGCGTTTGGCGATAAAGCACGTTTTAGAACCTCTGTTTTCCGTCAAAAAGGCAATATCGCGATGGTTCTTCGTTTAATTCCATCCGAATTGTTGAGCTTTGATAAGATCGGTTTGCCGAAGATTTGCGCGGCTCTTTGCCGCAGACCAAGAGGTTTGTTCCTTGTTACTGGCCCAACCGGAAGCGGAAAAACAACAACGCTCGCCAGTATGATCAACTATATTAATGAAACGCTCGATCGTCATATTATTACAGTCGAGCATCCTATCGAATATTATCATCAGCATAAAAAATCTATTATTAATCAGCGTGAAGTCGGCGTCGATGTCCCTTCATTCGCCGAATCTCTAAGACGTGCTTTGCGTCAGGACCCGGATGTTATTCTCGTCGGCGAATTGCGAGACCTTGAAACAATGGAAAACGCGATTTCCGCCGCGGAAACCGGCCACTTGGTATTCAGTACAGTGCATACCACCGGCTGCCAGGGTACTATCAACCGTATCGTAAACGTGTTCCCGGTTGACCAGCAGGAGCAGATTCGTATCCAATTAAGCACTAACTTGATAGCGGTTTTGAGCCAGGCTTTGTGTCCGTTGAAAATCGGCAAAGGTCGAGTTGCCGCCTATGAATTTATGGTGGTAACACCGGCTATTTCCAACCTTATCCGTGAGAACAAGACTTTTAGAATTGAATCAGCAATTCAGACTGGTAAAGGTCTGGGTATGCAGCTTCTTGACGATCATCTTTGGGAGCTGTATGATGCCGATAAAATTTCTCTTGAAGAGATGCTTGAGAAGGCAAGACAACCAAGTATGCTGCTTGAAAAAGCTGAAAAGAAAGTGGGCGGAAGAACTGCCGAGTTTATGAAAGAGCTTGAAGGAATTGGGCCAGTTCTTGGGTCAAAAGATTAAATTTTGAGCAAGTGTCAAGTCGGGATTGATAGAAAAGCGATAGTTTTCCTCATTTAACTTTTCCCTTCATCAAAGTATTTATTTAGACGATAGTTAAGCTATGTCTATTTGAAGTATTTTGCCTATCTTAACGACTTTGAAGAGTAATAAAATCATTATTACTGGACTTTTGAGTAATAATTATTACAATAAACCAGTTGTCGTATTCATAATTTTCTTGCTAACATAAAGTTATGAATGTATATTATAAATCGTAAGAAACAAAAGTTATTTTACAAGTAAGGCGAGTTGGAGGTCTAAATATGGCCAAAGACATTCCAATTGAACAATTGCGTGGTAGATCATTGGGGCGTATCCTTGTTAAAATGGGTGTTTTAACAAGAGATAAACTTCAACAGTGTTTGAACGTCCAAACCAAAAAAGGCGGCGGAGTTCAGCTCGGACAAGTTATGATCGAGTTGGCAATGATCGACCAAAAGCAGCTCAACAAAGCATTAGCTGCTCAACGAGGAATGGAATTTGCCGAGATTAGCGGTCTTGATATTGACAAAACAGTTGTCGATATGATCCCCGCTCAAATGGCAAACGCATATCGAGTTATCCCACTAGAATATAGCAAATCTGATAACAGCTTGTTTGTCGCTCTTGACAGCCCGGACAATTTCAAGGCGACAGATGATTTGAGCACCCTAATGGGCTACAAGGTCAAGGCTAAAGTAGTCGTGCCCGCTGATATGGATGAGATGCTCAAAAAATATTACTCCAAGGAAGATGAGAGCATTAACGACCTTATAGGTCAGCTTGAAGGTGATGATTTCCTTGGCGCATTTGCCGGCAGAGACCACAGTATTGACCTTGACGAATTGAAAGAGCTTGCCGAATCGAATCCGGTGAAAAAACTTCTCAACCTCGTACTCCTTCAGGCGATAAAAGATAAAGCATCAGACATTCACTTCGAACCGTTCGAAGATGAATATAAAATGAGATACAGAATCGACGGCGTGTTGTATGAAATGATACCGCCGCCAAAACACATAGCCGTTGCCATTAGTTCAAGAATCAAGGTTATGGCAAACCTCGACATAGCCGAAAGGCGAATGCCGCAGGACGGAAGAATTCCACTTACAGTTCAGGGCCATCAGGTTGACCTTCGTGTCGCTATTTTGCCGACGATGTTTGGTGAAAGCGTCGTGCTTCGTGTCCTCGACAGGTCGCAGCTTGATTTGAAACTTGAAAATCTCGGTTTAAACCCGCAGGATATGGCCACAATTCGTTTGCTTATTCAAAAGCCCAACGGAATTATGATTGTAACAGGCCCAACCGGCAGCGGAAAAACAACAACGCTCTATTCAGCATTGAAAGAGCTTAACACAATCGATGCAAAACTTATCACCACCGAAGACCCCGTCGAATACGATATTGATGGCATTATTCAAGTTCAGATGAAGCCTGAAATCGGCCTGACTTTCGCAAGCTGTCTGCGTTCGATCTTGCGTCAGGACCCGGACGTGATAATGGTTGGTGAAATTCGTGACCTTGAAACCGCGCAGATTTCTGCGCAGGCTTCTCTTACAGGCCACCTTGTGTTTACAACGCTTCACACAAACGACGCTCCAAGTGCGATCGCAAGACTTATCGACCTCGGTCTTGAGCCGTTTTTGATTACAGCGACGCTTGAAGGCGTTGTTGCTCAAAGACTCGTCCGAAAAATCTGCAAAAACTGCAAAGAAACCTATGAGCCTACCGAAGAGCAGCTTATGGAACTCGATTTGAGGCCTGATATGGTTCAGGGCAAAAAGTTTTATTACGGCCGAGGCTGCGATCAGTGCAACAACACAGGTTACAGAGGCCGAATGGGTGTTTATGAAATTATGGCTTTCAACGATGAGATGCGAGAGCTTGTTATGAATCACGCTTCGACAAACGTTTTGCGAAATGCCGCGAAAAAAGCGGGTATGATCACAATGCGTGAAAAAGGTCTGAAAGCTATTTTTGAAGGTATTACGACAATCGAAGAAGTTGTAAAAGAAACGGTAATGGAAGAACAATAAGAAGATTTGAGATTTCAAATTTGAAATTTGAGATTTTTTAAAAGGTGATTTATGCCAGTATTTCAATATGAAGCTTTGGATTCCAATGGTGGCGAAGTAAAAGGCCAGATTGAGGCGTTAAGCAGTGATGAAGCTCTAAGCAAAATACGAAATATGGGATATTTTCCTACAAAACCGCCCAAAGTCAAAGGCGGCGTAAGGGAAAAATTGGCAGCATCGGCAAAGCCGAAATCTCGCAGGGGTGCAGGCGGAAGAGTCAAAGTCAAAATCCTCACGCAATTCGCTCGCCAGCTTTCAACGTTGCAGGATGCTGGTTTGCCAATTCTGCGTTCGCTTAGGATTTTGGAAGATCAGCTAAAAGGCGGTACATTCAAACGCGTTATCGGTTATGTCGCCGACGATATCGAAAGCGGTTCGACATTATCCGAAGCGCTCGGTAAATTCCCAAAAGCCTTTAACAGATTGTTCGTTAATATGGTGGCTGCGGGCGAAGTCGGCGGTGTGTTGGATGTCATTCTCGCAAGATTGGCCGACTTTATGGAAAAGGCCCAGAAACTCAAAGCCAAGATCAAAGGCGCGATGGTTTACCCGGTCGTAGTTTTGACCGCTGCCTTTGGTATCGTTATGGGTTTGATGATCGGCGTTATTCCGAAATTCAGCAACGTGCTCAAAGATATGACCGGCGGCGAACTTCCAACCCTTACATTAACGCTTGTTAATTTCAGCGATTGGCTCGCCTTTAGATACGGCTGGGCAGTAATGGTCGCAATTCCATTTATAATTATTTTTACTTTGCGAATTGTTCGAAAATTCGGCGCAGGCAGATACGTCCTCGACAGTATAAACCTTAAACTGCCCGTCGTAGGAAAGATCGTTTACAAAACTACCGTCGCAAGATGGACGCGAACTCTCGGCACGCTGATCAGCGCCGGCGTTCCAATCCTCGAAGCTATCAATATTACAGCCGATACTTCCGGCAACGAAGTTTATTCAACTATGCTTCGCAAAGTCCACAACGGCATTCGTCAGGGCGATACTTTCGCCAACCCTCTTCGTCAGTCGAAAACTGTTGACGGCCTTGTCGTGAATATGATCGATGTCGGCGAAGAAACAGGCGATATGGATAAAATGCTTTTGAAAATCGCAAATAACTTCGACGAAGATGTCGACGTGCTCGTTGGTTCGCTGATGAGTTTGCTTGAGCCGATCATGATTATCGTGCTCGGAGCGGTTGTCGGTACGATCGTGCTTGCGATATTCCTGCCGATGGTAAAGATTATTACGTCATTGATGTAATTTAGTCGTTAGTTGATAGTGCATAGTCGTTAGTAAAATGAAATAATAAATTTTAATAGGAAAGGCAACTAAAATGGAAAAGACAAGAAGAAAACTGGGTTTCACAATTGTGGAATTGCTGACGGTAATGGCAATCATAGCTATCCTTATGGGCTTACTGCTCCCCGCGATGCAGGCCGTAAGAAAACTGGCAAAAGATACAAGCCAGAAAGCGCAGTTCAAGGCTATCGAAAACGCTCTTGAAGCATATCATACCGAAAACGGTATGTATCCAGATTCAACAGCTAGCTCGACTAATAACGAGGATACTGAAGGTGCTCACAAACTTGCCGAAGCTCTTGTTGGAAGAGACCTGCTTGGTTTTGATTCCAAATCAAGCTGGGATGCAAAATATGATGAAACGAGAACTGATTCTGACGAAATTTATGCTACGTTGGACTCAGGAGTCGATCAGGCCACTGTCGAAGCATCTTTAAAGAGACGTCAAACGGTATACTTGAATGTCGATAAAGTTGGAGCTTTCCAGCTTAGTCAGTTATTTAATAATACAGGTTTTGTTTATCCGGGCAATATTAAAACGGATGGCTCAAAAGATACTGCCAGAATTGCCGCCCCAGTCTTGACTGACACATATAAAGTTAAAAAAGTTTCGCTGCCAAATGGTTCAACAGATATGGCTGGTACGCCAATCTTGTATTATAAAGCTGATACCGCATCGAAATTGTTCCCTGATACTATGAGTTCTAACGGCAATTCAAGTGATGATTTGGCTTATGCTGCCACGGTTGCAGATGCATGCAGTCCCGGATATATGTACAATATATATGACAATGATGAACTTGTGAAACTGCATCAGATGATGAAGCCGACAGTTGCCGGCATTCATCGTTTCAATGAAAACTATCAAGAAACTATTTCATTTACGACTGGTGCGGGAGCTGCTGTAAATAATCAAGCTGTAAAAGGCGTATGGCTGTTCTACAACACGATTACAAATCCGAAGATGACCAGCCAGGTGCGTCCACACAACTCGGATACCTATATCCTGATTTCTGCCGGCAATGATGGTATCTACGGAACGAAGGACGACATTTACAACTTTGAAAAATAAAAAAGTTAAAATATAAACGGAGTTTAGCGGCCGTCTTTACCGGCGGCCGCAGCACCGTTTGCCACAAAGCAAAAGGGCAAAAAAATGAAAACCGAAAAAAATATATCCCGGATTTCGGAAAAAGGGTTTACGCTTTTAGAGATACTTACCGTTGTAGTAATTATTGCAATCCTCGTTGGTATCCTGATGCCTGCCCTAAATATGGTTCGCAAAATGGGCAACGATGTCAAACAAAAAGCCCAGCTAGCCAGCATCGAAATCGGCTTAAACCTTTATAAAAATGATTTGGGCGATTATCCGCAATCTCACGGCGTAGATAATATCGGTACAATAGATTACAAATATTGCGGTGCACAAACTCTTTCTGAAGCGATGTTCGGCAGAGATTTGCTTGGATTTGATCCGAATTCTAAATTTGATGCTGCTGACGATACAGAGTATGATTCGACGATTGATTTAAAGACAAGAAAAGGCCCATACCTCGACAGAACGCATATTAATGTTCTAACCGCTGAAAATATTTATGGCACTGGTATAACTGCTATTGAGAAGGATTTATTTTTAATTTGCGATGTATACACACGAGCGAAAAAATATGTAACCCTTCCGAACGGCTCACAAATAAAAGCGACAATCTCTACGCCTGTTCTGTACTACAAAGCGAATACGTCTAAAGAAGATAATAATATAACATCCCCTTCTGCTACAGATACATACAAGAATATTTATGATAGCTGGGACAACGAAGAATTAATCTCGCTGCTTTCAGTTGGATCAGAAAAAACAAAATACAAACATCATTTTGACAAAAATTATTCAGAAGATCGATCTAGCGGCGTAACATTATCAGGCAGAGAAATTTTCTATGAATTTATTCAAGACAAAATGACTTCAACGACAACTCCATTAAAAAACCGTCCCGTAAGACCGGACACGTTTCTCTTGATATCGGCGGGCTTTGACGGCCTGTATGGCACAAGCGACGATATCTGCAATTTCGAGCCTAATATTGAGTGATGTTTCAAAATTGAAGAATGAAGAATGAAAATTGAATATTAAGAAAGCTCCCCCTTTAGGGGGTTGGCTGAAATCTTCAATCATAAATCTTCAATTTTCAACCCTTCAAGTGAGTGTTTATGAAAATCGCCAAACAATCCGGTATGACGCTTATCGAAATTATCGTTTCAATCACGATAATAGCGGTTATTGCCGCGGGCCTGTTCGCCGTTAGTAATTATATAGACGAGCAGATCAAAATTAAAAAAACGCAGGCGACGATTCAGATACTTGTTACCGCGATCGAGCAATACTATGATTTTTACCGCGCGTACCCATCCCAGATTACCAGTGATCTTTATGGCAAACTTTGCGAATCGCCGGAAGCGAAAAAAATTCTCGACCAGATGGATCGCAAGGCATTAAAAAAAATTGGTTCGAGTGCTTTTTTTGTCGATGCATGGGGTAATCATTTAAAGTACACGTACCAAGCAGAATGGAATTTTCCTGTGATAGAATCGAATGGGCCGGATAAAGCTATCGGCACTGAAGATGATATCAGCAGTAAAAATTTGTAAAAAGTGAATCAGTAGATGTGTAAAAGAGAAAATGAGTTTTAACTGATCTACCCATTAACTCATTCACGCATTTACATAAACGGAATAATCTGTGAAATCAGTGGCTAAGAATTTGAAACATAACGCTTTTTCTCTTGTGGAACTGATAGTAGTTCTGGGCATACTTGCTGCGCTTGCCGCGATTGCGATCCCCGCGATAAAAGCTATGCAGAAGTCGTTCGATTCCACTGGCGCAGAGAGTATGATAAGCACCGCACTTTCAACCGCAAGAACTCTCGCCATAAAAAATCAGCGTTATGCAGGCGTTCGATTCCAAAAAGCGTATGATTCAAACGAACAGTATATGATTTTTATTACTTATAAAGAACCTAAGGAAATGGGCGGTATCGCTAATGGTTTTTATGCTATTGCAAACTATAAACCAATTAAATTACCTGCAAATATGGGTGTTATGGATTTAGACCTTGATGAGAATGATAATGTTGATGATATTGATAGCGATGCAGAAATAAATTTGTCTGAGCAAATAACAAATTCTACCACATTTTCAATTATCTTTTCACCTTCTGGTAAAATTTCAATACGTGAAGTTCAAATTAGAAATAAAGATGGCGAAGTAAGTGGAACTGCCAGTAAAGATGATGTTTTTAACACATTCGAAAAAATTACAGCTTCTGCTAATCCCGCAGGCAAGTTCCTGCAAGATGATTATCCTCTAAGAGGTCTGGATAAAGAAAAAAGCCGTAGAAAGTTCGTTATTT
>Ga0154577_1094_pt1 | contig 24248 bp, 24 predicted proteins | sample RifGroF2_FD_116006 | JGI IMG/M metagenome (GOLD analysis project Ga0154577, IMG submission 116006) | Planctomycetes bacterium GWF2_42_9
AGGCACTATTTGTAAACATATAATAAAGGACTACGCGGATAAAGTTTACTTGAGTGTTTCCGCGACAACGCGCCAGAAAAAAAACGGAGAAAAACAGGGCGTTGATTATTTTTTTCTAAGCAGGGAAGAATTTGAACAGCAAATAAAAGACGGCAATTTTTTGGAATATGCCGAGGTGTTCGGGAATTTTTACGGAACGCCGAAAGACAAAACGCAGCAGGCGCTGGACAAAGGAAAAATCGTTTTGCTGGAAATAGATGTTCAGGGCGCGCAACAGATTAAAAAGATTTATCCAGATGCGCAATTGATTTTTATAATGCCGCCGCAGAATCGTGAACTTAAAAATCGAATTCTCGGTCGCGGCAGAGACAATGATGCGGATATCGAGAAAAGGCTCGCTGGCGCGGAGGTTGAAATCGCAGCGGGCTGGCAGCATTATGATTATGTAGTGATTAACGACAAGCTGGAAACGGCAGTTGACGAAATAAAACAGATAATTAATAAAGTTATTGGAGCATAAAATGATTGACGAATTGAAAAACAAAACGATTTTCGAAAAAATCGGCGGCGCATTTAAGGTATCAGCTTTAATTCAAAAAAGGATGGCTGAACTTATGGAAGGTTCACGACCGCTGATCGAAAACACTAATGGTATGACGATGATGGAAATAGTCGTCGAGGAAATTATGCAGGACAAAATCACGGCAGATTTCTCGGCTCCTGAAAAAATCGAAGTACCAAAAATATAGGCAGTAAATGGCGAACGAATCTGCAATTAACGGAGTGAAAATTTTGCTTGGCGTAAGCGGTGGGGTCGCGGTGTATAAAGCGGTCGACCTCGCGAGCAAATTGACATCGGCCGGTGCTATTGTAGATACGGTAATGACGGAAAATGCGTGCAGGTTTGTTTTGCCGAAAAGTTTTGAAGCGGTAACGGGCAGGCCGGTTTTCACGAGTATGTGGGAAAACGTGCAGGATTTTGAAATCGGCCATATCAGCCTTGCGGACAGTTGCGAAATTGCTGTCGTTGTTCCGGCAACCGCGAACATCATCGGTAAAATGGCCAACGGAATTTGCGATGATCTATTGAGTACGACGCTTTGCGCGTGCTGGCAGAAAAAAATTCTGGCAGCTCCAGCAATGAATGAAAAAATGTGGACGAATCCGGCTGTTCAAAGAAATGTCGAGACATTGAAAAATGCAGGCGTGCAGATAATCGGGCCGGAGGCAGGAAGATTGGCGTGCGGAACTACCGGCGTTGGAAGGATGAGCGAACCGTTAGATATACTTAAACGTCTTGAACAAATGACGGCAAAATGAAATCAAATCGTTTGCATTTCTTAATTACAGCAGGGGGGACAAGGGAATATATCGACCCTGTTCGTTTTATCACTAACGCAAGCAGCGGCAAGATGGGGTTTGCACTTGCGAGTGCTGCGTTAAAGGTCGGTCATAAGGTAACATTAATAACCACAGTTAAGAACATAGAACAGAAAACTCAGAACTCAGAAGTAAAAGAAGTTTATGTCGAAACAGCAGGGGAGATGTTCGAGGCGGTTAAGAAATATTTTCCCAAGTGTGATTGTTTGATAATGGCGGCGGCGGTTTCAGATTACACGCCCGTTAAAGTATCGAAAATCAAAATTAAAAAATCCAAATCGGATTTAGTAATAAAATTAAAGCCAACGACAGACATTCTTAAATGGGCAGGAGAACATAAAAAGAAAAATCAAACGGTGGTTGGTTTTGCGCTCGAGGACAGGAATCTGCTCAAGAACGCAGAGAAGAAATTACAAAGCAAAAACCTTGATATGGTCATCGCTAACGAACCTTCCGCAATCGGCAGCGAAAAATCAATAATTCACGTCAAACGCAAAAATAGCGATTGGCAAAAATTTCCAAAAGCCGATAAATCTTTTTTGGCGAAAAGGATTGTTAATCTTTTATCATAAAAAAGGGCAGACACATAGGTCTGCCCCTACAAAGTTTAATTAATCTTTGATGCCTAAATCTTCTTTGGTTAAGATGCTTTCAAACTTGTAGCCTGCGGTTGCGATGTTTTCTGCGGCGCCTTGTTTTCTGTCTATCACGGCGACAATCTTTTTAACCTTTGCGCCTGCTTCGGTAATAATTTTTGCCGCTTCGAGGACTTGGCCGCCAGTGGTTGCGATATCTTCAACGAGCAGGACAATATCATCGGCTTTTAAAACGCCTTCGACCATTTTGCTTGTGCCGTAATCTTTTTTACTGTTGCGGACGATGATCCATTTTTTGCCGGTCTGCATAGCGGTCGCGGCGGCTAAAGCGACTCCGCCAAGTTCGGCGCCTGCGATAAGTGTAACATCGTCTGTCGCGTGTTTTGCGAATTCTTCGCCGAGGGCTTTTAAAATATCCGGGTTTGTTTCAAACAGATATTTATCCATATAATATTTGCTTTTTTTGCCGCTTCTTAATGTAAAATCGCCTTCGAGGTACGATGTTTCTTTTACGCGTTTTGCCAATTCCTGTTTTGTCATTGTTTTATAATCCTTATACTTTCAATTCAGTTTTTTTATTAATTTTACCTTTATATTTTCTTATCGCAGGTTTTGCAACTTCATTTATAAATTCGTCGACCTGCTGTGGAGAGCGGCCGATATAGTCGGCGGCGTTCAGAACTTTTTTCATATCCACTTTCGCAAAAGCGCTATCGCCATTGAGTCTTTCAATCAAATCGTTCGGTTTGCCAAATTCTTTGACCTGCTGGGCGGCGGCTTGCGAATGCACTCGGATGCTTTCGTGGAGCTGCTGACGATTTCCGCCTGCTTTTACGGCAGCCATTAAAATATTTTCCGTTGCCATAAAGGGAAGTTCGGAATTAATTCTTGCCGCGATCACTTTCGGATAAACGACGAGGCCGCTGGTTACATTTATCAAAATTTGCAGAATTCCATCGGCGGCTAAAAATGCTTCGGGCAGTACGACACGTCTGTTTGCGGAATCATCGAGCGTTCTTTCGAGCCATTGTTCGGCGGCAGTCATCTGCGGACTGCTTGAAAGACTAATCAGAAATCTTGAAAGGGCGGTAACGCGTTCGCAACGCATTGGATTACGTTTATAGGCCATCGCGCTTGAGCCGATCTGTGATTTTTCAAATGGTTCTTCGATTTCTTTCAGATTGGCGAGCAGGCGAACATCGTTGCACATTTTGTGTGCGGATTGCGCGATGCCCGCTATCGTGTTGATTATCAGTGAGTCGATTTTTCGTGAATATGTTTGGCCGGTAACAGGGCAGAGTTTTGAAAAGCTAAAAGCCTTTGCGACCATTTTATCGAGCTGTTTTACTTTGTTGTGATTGCCCGCGAAAAGATCGAGGAATGATGCCTGCGTGCCGGTAGTTCCTTTAACGCCGCGGAATGGAATGTTTGCAATTCGATATTCAATTTCCGCCAGGTCTGTAACAAAATCATTGCACCAGAGCGTCGCGCGTTTGCCGACGGTTGTTAATTGCGCGGGCTGGAAATGTGTGAAGCCGAGCGTGGGCATTTTTCGGTATAGCTTTGCGAAGCCGTTTAATGCGTCGATAAGGCTGGCGAGTTTGCAAGCGAGGATTTGCATCGCTTCGCGCATAATAATTAAATCAGCGTTATCGCCGACGTAGCAGCTTGTTGCGCCCAGGTGAATAATTGGCGCGGCTTTCGGTGCGGCTTCGCCGAAGGTGTGGATGTGTGCCATTACATCGTGTCGGAATTTTTTTTCGTATTCGGCGGCCTTGTCGAAATTGATGTCGTCGAGGTGCTGCGCCATTTGATTGATTTGCGCGGATGAAATTTTCAGGCCTAATTTCTTTTCGGCCTTGGCGAGCTCAAGCCAGAGTTTTCGCCAGGTTGAAAATTTTGTCTGATTGCCGAATAATTCAGACATTTCCTTTGATGCGTTGCGTTCGACTAAAGGGCTGGTATAAATTGTGTAATTTTTTGTCATAATAAAGTCTCTGTAAAATAAGTAGTTTAAAACGTAAAGCTAAAAACTTAAAACCAAAACTTAAAATTTAAAACTTATTTTTGCCTTTCAGCGTTAATATACTTGAACCAAGGATGTTTGCCAATTCTTTTGTTTCATTTAGAAGATTTGCAAGAGACTGGCTTTTAAGTTTTTTTGCGTCTCTCAAAAGACATAACCAATACAAACTTTCATTAGCAGATTTAAGTGCAATTGTAAAAAAGTTGGTAAAATCTCGTTTAGAACTTGCTCCTTTTGCTTCTATTATATTGGCTCCAATTGACGTTGCTGATCTTAGAAGTTCTTTTGCAAGTATGCTTGTGGAGGCATCGTTTGGCAAAGCATCTATAAATTCTATTGTCTTAACAGAATACTGATATGCCCTGTATTTTAGTTCAGTTTTGGATTTTGCGTTTTGGTTTTGCACTTTAGGTTTTAAACTTTAAGCTTTCTGTTTCGTTCTTTTAAAATTTCTTCGATTTCATCAATTTCGTCTTTTGACAATATTATATCAGCGGCGGGGGCGGTTTCAATGATTTGGCCTTTCCGCCTTGCGCCGGCAATAGCCGCGGTTACTTCTGGATTCCTAATCGTCCACGCGGTCGCGAGTTGTGCCATCGTAATTCTTTTCCGCTTTGCGATTTGCGTTAAAGCATCAATCGCTTTTAAATTTATCTCCAGCGCCGGCGATGTATAATTCGGGTCTTTATGCCTAACATCATCGGGTGGCAAAGCAGCGATTTTTTCGGGCGTGAATTTTCCGCTCAACATTCCTTTTTGAAGCGGACTATAGACTATTACGCCGATGTTATTTTTTTTGCAAAACGGCAGAATTTCTTTTTCGATATCACGTTTGAACATACTGTATGGCGGCTGAAGTGAAGTAAGCGGGTGGATTTTCATTACCATTGCCATTTGTTCGACTGTGAAATTTGAAACGCCGAGGTATCGGACTTTGCCGGCCTTGACGCAGCGTGCCATCGCGTCATAACCTTCCTCAATATCTTCGGCGGGCATATTCCAATGCATCTGGTAAAGGTCGATTACGTCAATGCCAAGCCTTTTCAGAGATGCGTCGCACTCTGCGAGAATGCTTTTTGCTTTCAGGCAGGGCGTGCGTTGTTTTTCTGCCGTCTGACTCCAGGTTAGACCGCACTTGGTCGCGACGATTGGTTTGATGGAAGTTTTTTTGAGAACTTTTCCAACTATTGTTTCTGAATGCCCAAATCCATATATTGCCGCGGTGTCGATCCAATTAATGCCTGCGTTTAGCGCTTCGACGATGGCATCTATCGAATCGTTATCATCCTGCGGTCCCCAGCCGAATTCCCACGGGCCGCCGATTGCCCATGTGCCTAATCCGACCCTGGTTATGTTAAGGTCTGAATTGCCAAGTTTGGATTTTTCCATTTTTTGATTCCCTTAAAAGAACAATAGTTTATCATATACATATTAAGTAAAAAAGTGTTTTAGGGTTAATTCAGTGGAAAATAGTAAGAAAATTTATGTAATTGCCTGCGGGGTTTTGAAGCCTGATTTGCAGGCGGCTGCGAACAAACTGGGTTTAGATATTGAGTTTAAATTTCTGGATTCAGTATTGCACGATACGCCTGAAAAACTCAAAATCGAGATACAACAAGCAATAGATGCTGTTGATTCGACAGTTTATGAAAGAATCGTTCTTGGTTATGGTATTTGCGGTCAGGGTACGGACGGCATAATTGCGGTGAAATTGCCTCTGGTTGTTCCGCAGATTCATGACTGTATCTCATTATATCTCGGCTCTGCGGCCAGATATAAAGAACAATTTGAAAAATACCCCGGTACATACTATTTTACGGCGGGTTGGCTTGATAAAGGTTCTGGGCCGGATGAATTGCGGAGATGGCTGGCGAGATCGTGGCCGGGTCATAGCGAACAGGAAATCACCAATTTTATTGAGGATTTTTACTCCGGCTGGCAAAAAAATTACAGCCGGGCGGCGTTTATTGTTACAGAATCTGAAAAAGCGGAAGAGGCACGCAAATTGGCGCAGACGACCGCCGAGAAATACGGTTGGAAATATGAAGAACTTGCGGGCAGTACGGGATTTTTCGAGAAAATGCTAATTGCGGATGAATCTGACGATGAAATTATCGTTGTACAGCCGGGTTATAAAATTATTTTTGACGCGATTGCCGGCAAACTTCTATCCTTGCCAGTAAACGTATAATAAAGTATATTGTATTTAGTATTTAGTGTTTGGCGTCCGCAAATTGCGTTCTGAGATTCTTCGCTGCACTTTTGTTTCGCTCAGAATGACAACGTGGATGTTTGTATTAAGGATAAATAATGGAAATATCAGAGATAAAGACGGGTATAGAAGATTTGCGGGCTCGGATAGCAAAAATCCGAGACTGGCTTTGACATCTCTACTAAATTAGTTGAAAAACAAAAACTGGAAGAGCAAATGGCTCAACCTGGTTTTTGGGATAATCAGGAAATAGCCAAATCAGTTGTTTCAAAAGTAAGCACATTAAAAGCATTCATTGATCCTGTTCTGGATGGTGAAAAGAAGATTGTCGATTTGGCGGAGCTTTTTGAGATTGCCGCCGAGGAAGCAGAGCAGCAGACTTTGGCCGACATCGAAAAAGACATTGCCATCCTCCAACGCAAATGTTCACAAATCGAGCTTACGGGTTTATTGAGCGGACCCGATGATACGAAAAATTGCTTTTTCAGTATTCACGCTGGCGCGGGTGGAACGGAAAGCTGCGATTGGGCGAGTATGCTTTTGCGTATGTACACCCGATATTTTCAGCAGAACAATTTCAATTACGAAGAATTGGATTTAGTACCGGGCGAAGAAGCGGGCCTGCGTTCGATAACGCTGAAGGTCAATGGGCCGTTTGCGTTTGGCAAACTTTCGTGCGAATCGGGCGTTCATAGGCTTGTGCGAATCAGTCCGTTTGACTCGAACAAACGAAGGCATACAAGTTTTGCTGCGGTTGATGTTTTGCCGGAATACGATGACGATATCGATATCGAGATTGACGAAAAAGATTTGCGAATGGATTTTTACCGCGCTGGAGGGGCTGGCGGTCAGCACGTCAACAAAACAAGCTCCGCGGTTCGCATTACGCATTTTCCAACTGGGATTGTTACGCAATGTCAGAACGATAGAAGTCAGCACCGTAATAAAGCCGAAGCGATGAAAATGCTTAAAGGTAAATTGTATATGCTTGAGCAGCAGAAACGCGACGCGGAACTTGCGAAACTTTACGGCAATAAAGGCGAGATTGCGTGGGGCAATCAGATTCGCAGTTATGTGCTCCAGCCGTATCAGTTGATAAAAGACCACCGAACAGATTTTCAGACTGGAAATATTCAGCCTGTGCTTGATGGTGAAATCGAAGGGTTTATAGACAGTTTCCTGCAATATCGTGCAGAGAAAAAACATAAAAGTAATAAATAAGGATTACACAAATGCAAAAACAAATTATCAAGATCGATGTTAAGGCCGCCAAAGCGGATGTAACAAAATTGAAAGTTGATTGTCTGGCTCTGGGTGTTTTCAGCGACGCGAAAGATAGCGACACTCTCAATATTTTAGATAAAAAACTTGACGGCGCGATTTCAAGCGTTCGAAAAATCGGCGATTTCAAAGCGAAAACGAACAGCTGTATAGTTGTTTATACGCACGGCAAAATCGCGGCTGAAAGAATTTTGCTTGTCGGGTTTGGCGAAAAGAGCAAAGCGACAATGGATACTTTCCGCAGAGCGGCAGCGAAAGCGGCTTACGATGCGGTTGGTATGGGTGCAAAAACGCTGGCGGTCGCGATGCATTATGATGAGCCAAAAACAGATTATGAAAAATTAGGACAGATAGCTGCCGAGGCGATTCATTTCGGCGCATACAGATATGACGAGTTTTTAACAAACGGCAATAACGGCAGAGTCGATAAATTTTCCGCTTCGATAGTTTCTGATAATCAGGCGATAGTAAATAAATTGAGCGACGGAGTGAAAGTCGGTCAGCTTATCGGAAGTGCACAAAATTATTCGAGAACGCTTTGCAACAGACCTGCGAACTATGTTTATCCGCAGCAGCTTGCGAGTGAAGCGAAGAAAATGGCCGCAGCGAATGGTTTGGGCTGTACGATCATCGATGATAAAAAGATGGCACAGTTGGGAATGAACGCAATATTAGCGGTTGGCAAAGGCGCGATAAACAAACCAAGAATGATCATTCTGAAACACAAAGCTAAAGGCAGAGCGAGGAATTCAGAACCAATAGCTCTTGTAGGTAAGGCGATCACATTCGATACGGGCGGTATCAGTTTGAAGCCGGGCGCAGATATGCATGAAATGAAAATGGATATGACGGGCGGCGCAGCGGTACTGATGACAATGCAAATCATCGCGAAACTAAAATTGCCGTTGAACGTTTACGGTATTATTTGTGCGGCGGAAAACAGACCTGATGCGGGAAGTTATCTGCCGGGCGATATTATCACGACATACAGCGGAAAGACAATCGAGATTCTGAATACCGACGCGGAAGGCAGAGTTGTTTTGAGCGACGGCCTTGAACAGGCAAGACGGTTGGGCTGCAAAACAGCGGTTGATGTTGCGACCTTGACAGGCGCGTGCGTTGTCGCGCTTGGCAAATATAAAGCCGGTCTTTTCAGTAATGACGACAAACTGTCGGAAAGACTTAAAGCCGCCGCTTCGGATGCAGACGAGCCATTGTGGCAGATGCCTTACGGTCAGGAATATATTGACGAGGTTAAAGGCAAAATTGCAGATTTGAAAAATATCGGAAGCAGATGGGGCGGCGCGTGTAACGGTGCGGCGTTCATTGGCGAATTCGCGAAGGATATCGCATGGGCACATCTTGATATCGCTGGCAAGACAGATATTTGCGATTCGATGAAAAGCTATACACAGCCGGGTTCGATTGGTTTTGGTGTTCGGCTGCTTACGAGTTTCCTGATGAATTATTAAAAGGTTATAGAAATGGCGAAAAAAAAGGTTGATACTGAAAGAATTGAAAAAGCGGTTACTGAAATCCTGCTTGCGGTCGGGGAAGATTTAAATCGTGAAGGCATACATCAGACGCCTAAGCGTGTAGCGGCGATGTACAAGGAATTGCTAGCGGGCGAATCGGAAGACCCTGTTCAATTTATTAAAAGTGTATTCAGGGAAGAGTGCGATGAGATAGTTCTCTTGCGCGATATTCCGTTTTACAGCATCTGTGAACATCATTTGATGCCGTTTATCGGCAAGGCGCACGTAGCGTATTTGCCAAGCGATTTTGTGCTTGGCGTAAGCAAACTCGCGCGGGTTGTTGATTGTTTTGCGCGCAGGCTTCAGGTGCAGGAAAGAATGACGGCTCAAATCGCAGATTTTCTGACGGAGCACGTAAAGCCGCAGGGTGTCGCGGTAGTTATCGAGGCTTCGCATAGCTGTATGACGATTCGCGGAATAAAAAAGCCGGGTTCGGTTATGGTAACAAGCGCACTTCGCGGAATATTTAAAAAAGACCCACGAAGCCGTTCGGAAGTTTTGAGCCTTATGCACAGTGGCTTATAATGCACTTGCTTTCAAGACAAATTCGTTTTGCGATAGACCCGTTTTCTTCTAATGAGGAAATGGGAGCGAATTCATATTGCGCAAAGCCGACAGCGGAAGGTTTGGCGTTTTTTTTCACGCTGTTTGTAGAATTAAAAAGCGAAATTAACAAAGACACCGGCTTTGTTGTCAATGTTGCCGAGATTGATAAAATTATCAGAAACAAGGCAATAGGTTATTTTCGTGATTTTGTGAAAAATTGCTCGAAGACGGGTTTTGAACAGTTTGCGAAATTGCTCAATAAGATTTGGCAGACGATTGAAAATGATTTTTTGCCGGCACAAATAAATTCTCTTTCGCTGGAGTTTATGCCTTCGCGAAAAATTACCATAAAAGAAAGGACAGGAGATATGCTGTATTTTTCTGAAAAATTTGAATTTGCCGCAAGTCATACTTTATGGAATACAAAATTTACAGATGAAGAGAATTTTAAAGTTTTTGGCAAATGCGCCAATAAGTGCGGGCACGGCCATAATTATATTATCGAAGTTGCAATTCAAAAATCGACGACTGACAAGCAGCTTTTCGCAGCCGATTATGAAAAAATTGTCGATAAGAATTTTATCAGCGTTGTTGATCATAAAAATTTGAATGCGGATGTGGATTATTTCAAGAAAGCGAATCCGACGGTTGAGAATATTGCTGAGTTCGCGTTTCAAAGTCTGGATGGAAAATTTGAATCGGCAAAACTGGACTGTGTAACCGTGTGGGAAAATGACAGGACGTTTTGTTCATTCAGACGGGATTAAATTAAAAGTTTAAAGTGAAAAACGAAAAGTGTAAAGTTGAGGAAATGCTGTTTTTTACGATTTCTCCGCTTCGTCTTACTTTCGCAAGACTCCGGTCGAAATGACAGTTGAGTATTTTGGCGGTATAAGTGAAAAGTTGCCGCGTGGGCTGAAGCCCACCCTACGACTTATTGACGAGATCCTTCCCCCTCTGATTTTTGCTTTCAAGGTGCAAAAATCCTGTAGACTCGAGGATCTACGCTTCGCTTCGACGTTGCACTCAGGATGACCGATCGAGTATTTTAATATTGTTTTAATCTTCTGCGGGCGGAAAATTTCTTCGAATATTTTTCAACTTTCGCAATCAGATTTTTTATTTCATTATCATTCATTTCCGATGCATACGATTTAATCAGCAGGTTACGCATTGATTCATCGAAATATTTTGCCGACATACTGTGGTGCAATCGTCCGATGTTCTCAATTTTTTCGCCGGGATTCCAGAAGTTGCGTTTCATTCTATTGAGGTCTATGAACGTAAAGCGATAATTGCTGCTGCCGTTGTTATTTTCCTTGCCGATAAAAATATGCCAAACATATAAATCTGGAAGGCTGAATCTGGCATCGTGGATTTTTTTAATCTCTTTTCCGATAGCTGTAATGATTTTTTCTTTTTCGCTTTGCGGCAGTGCGTCCCAGTTTTGCGCGATAAAATCAGTAAGGCACTGGTCTTTAATTTCTTCTGTGATGATGAAAGACCTGCGTTCGAGTCCTAATCTGAATTGCTCGCCGAAACATATACGCGGCGGTGCTTTTATATTATTTTCTTCGAGTCTTTTTATATTGCCCCATTCGTAAGCGGCCTGGCTTTGAATTTTACCTGTGTTCATAAAAACGAAAATCGCGTCTTTGAAGTGCGAATGGCGGAAACGCTTGAGGAAGAATTTTCTTTCGCCAGATTCTGTTTTCAGGTGAACGATGCTCACATTTCGTCTGTTGTTACGGTTAATTTCTACTTTGTTATCCTGATGAAAAATATCATCGAAGGTTTTTAAACCGTTTTCAGCTAAAACGTTCTGCCATAAATCTGCGAAAAATAATTTTTCCATATAATCCTAAATCAATACTTTGGAAATCCGAAATCCAAATATCTAAACCAAAACAATATCAAATCACCAAAATTTAAATGCTCCAAACTTCCGCATGGGCTAAAGCCCATCCTTACGAACCCCTCGAATGAATCGAGGGGCTAACAATAATGACAAAGGTGCACTCTTAGAGTTATTGTATTTTATGGGTTAATAAATAAATTATCAATCTGAATTTTTGGTTTTGCATTTTTGTATGTCTTTAATTATCCTATTTTCATGTCAAATACTCATCTTGTGATTTTGAAAAAATGTTATCTTGATAAGATAATCGACGGCAGCAAGCCTGTTGAGCTTAGGCTTTTAAAGACGGCTTGCCAGCCTTATGGTTCGGTCGCGATCGGCGATAAACTATTCTTGAAACAGTCCAGCGGGCCGGTTTGCGCAACGGCTGAAGTTTCTTCTTTTCAGGAATACAACAATTTAACGCCTGAAAAAATTGCTAAGTTGAAAGCTGTTTATAATCATCTTGTCTTTGGTACGGATGAATACTGGGCGGAAAAATCGGAGAGCAAATTCGCGGTTTTCGTCTGGATAAAAAATGTGAAGTCCATTAAACCGGTGATGATAAAAAAATTGGATTGGCGCGCGTGGGTGGTTTTGAAAGCTGGGAACGATTTCGGTTTACTTCGTTCTGCCGATATTATTCACTAAACCGACGGCCATAATATTTACGACGAGACTTGAGCCGCCATAGCTGACAAGCGGGAGCGTGAGTCCGGTTATGGGCATAAGGCCGATATTCATTCCGATATTTACAATTACCTGCACCGCAAAAACAACGCTAATTCCCGCGGCGACATAACTGCCGAACATATCGGTACTGGCGGCAGCGATCTCCAGACCGCACGCGACCAATAACGCATATAAACCTATGACGAGTAATCCGCCGCCAAAGCCCCATTGATGTGCGATTGTCGCGAAAATGAAATCGTTGTGTTTTTCGGGCAGGAATTTGGCATATTTAATAAATGGGCCGCTGCGGTAGCCTTGGCCGCTTAGGCCGCCGGATGCGATCGCGAGTTTTGATCTTGTGAGCTGAAAGCCTTTGCCTGTTTCCCAGGTGCGGAGACGTTCGGCGGAAACGCCAAGCAGATTCGCAAGCCATGGCCTTTTGCCGCTTTGTTCTTTGAGCCAGTTATCACTGCCGTCGATTCGGCTCTGCAACAGAAGCGAACAAACTCGCATACGCTGGTAATCGTGCATATTCATCCACATAATCGGGACGGCAATCACCGCCACGGAGATGATCATTACAACGTGTTTGATTTTCGCGCCGGCAAGGAAGAGCATTGTCAAAAATACTATCATCATCAAAAGCACTGTGCCGAGATTTGGTTCGAGCAGAATTAATATGATCGGGATAATCGTGAGCAGGAAGGGCGGCAGAAGCGAGGAGAGGTTTCGATAATTGCTACGGTATCGTAAATGCCAGCCGAGCGCGATAACGTAAATCAGTTTGAAAAATTCCGAAGGCTGAATCTGTATAAATGAGCCGAAGGTGATCCAACGCAGCGAACCATTTTTTTCGGGTATGAACGGGATGGTGAAAAAATGGCCGAGGAGTAATGAAGCGAGTATGAGAATGATTCCGATGTATAGCGCGCCGCTGATTGCGCCGAGTTTTTTGTAGCTGAAAGAGTTGATGAAGATGAAACCAACGCAGCCTGCCGCCGCGAAAATTGCCTGCTTTTTCCAGATGTCGGTGATGCTGTTTGCCTGATCGTTTGTGTCGGCAGGATTGCCGGATGCGTAAATCATCATAATGCTAACGGCAACAAGTCCGGCCGCGGATGCGAGCATTATCATCCGTGTCAAAAAAAGCCTTCCGCGCAAAAAATCAAACATGTCGAACATAAATAGTCGTTAGTCGATAGTCATTGGTCAATAGTTGAACCCGCGTGGGCTAAAGCCCACCTACAAACTAAAAAAACAAGCAGAGAAACACAAAGTTTACAATGCAACAATATCTTAACAGAAAAACGTGAAAGAACAAATGATATTTAAAGGCTTGATGGGTAAATAGTTATAGTTTTTTTAAATGGAATGACGGCGGTGAAGCTTTTAAACGCACGTGGCGACATAACAGGATAGATTTCCGCCTGCGCGGGAATGACACAAGGGGGATTTGCAAATATTTAGGAGGATTTTGATTGAGTAAGTAAAACCCTACGAATATTTTCGTTGACTTTACGAATTAGTTCGTATAGATTTAGTGGGAAGTGAAAAACTTAAAGTGAAAAGTACGTGATAAGTAAGAGACTAAAAAATATTGTAAGCGGGTTTACGTTGGTCGAATTGCTTGTTGTAATTTCAATCATCGCAATGCTGCTTTCAATCCTTATGCCTGTTCTTGGCAAAGCAAGAGAGCAGGCAAGACGCATTGATTGTCAATCGCACCTTAAACAGTTAACGGCTGCATGGCACATGTATGCTAATAGTAATGATGATAAACTTTGTTCCCCTGATACCAAGATAGATAAGAGGTATAATTATACTGCCTGCTGGGTTAATGATGGCCCAGTTGAAGAAAACAATTTGGTAGCAGGCAGTGAAGATGCCATCAAAAGTGGAGTTTTGTGGCCTTACGTACAAACAATAAAAGTTTATGAATGTCAAAATGCTTCAAACTATAAATCAATAAACGCCAAACCAAACCGTATAAGAGATTACTCTGTTTCACGAATTATGGGATTTCCAAATGGTCCTGGACAAGCAGGAGAGGTTACACCATCTGGTACGATAAAAGTTCCTTTGACTTATAGGATTTTTTCAAGGATTAAAATACCTTCAGAAAAAATGGTTTTTGTTGATGCTGATGGTGGATATGAATTAACCGGGCTTTGGTGGTTACGTAATCCTTTTGGGCCTATATCGAAAGATTCTGAAAGAATTGAATGGAAATTTGATAGAGATTTAAAGAGTGGTATGCAATTAAATTTAATTACAGCCCGGCATACAAAAGGGTATAATTTTTCGTTTGCTGACGGACATTGCGGATATTGGAAATACAAAGATAATCGAACAATCAAACTGTGTGAGGAGCAAACAAACAGGCAAGATGAAATAGATGCATCAACTAACAACCCTGATTTAGAATATATGGCTAAAACATTGGAAGGGCCGAGTATTTAAGTGGAGAAAAGATTGGCTAAAAAAATTGTAATCTATAAAGGTTTTACCTTGATAGAACTCCTTGTTGTGATATCGATCATTGCGATGATGTTGTCAATTTTAACGCCCGCACTTAGCCGGGCAAAAGAACAGGCTAAACGCATAGAATGTTTTTCAAACCTTAAACAGCTTACACTCGCATGGTCTATGTATGCAATGAACAACAGTGATAAATTATGTTCACCAGATGTAAATTGTGGAATAGAAGACGGGTGCTGGGTTATTGACGGGCCGGCATTGCCGGGTAACTGGATCGGAGGTACAGAATTAGCAATTAAAAAAGGTGTTTTATGGCCTTATACGCAATATATTAAACTATACGGATGTCCGACGGCTGGTGGATATGAGTCGCCTAATGTCAGAAATGACCGTTTACGAGATTATATGATACCTGTAACTATGGGCTTTACCGGACAAACGTGGTATGGACAGCCTTGCAGCACTTTTAAAAGGTATACTGCAATTACAAGGCCGTTAGATAAGCTGGCATTTGTTGAAGCAGATGGCGGTCTTCGAGGTGCTACAGGTAATTATTGGCTACTTAATGCTTTTTGGCCTTTGAATGATGAATCATCAGAGCCTCAATGGAAATTTGACACGAACTCCGAGCGTGTACCATGTAATATGATCACAGCGAGACATGATAAAGGCTTTAACATGTCATTTGCTGATGGTCATTGCGGGTACTATAAATATAAAGACCAACGAACGGTAAAATTGGCGGTCGAATTGTTAGATTTTTATTGTAAGTTTGAAAAAGAAGCATCGGTTGATAATCCTGATTTGGATTATATGGGCGAAATATTAAAAGGTCCCAAATAAATGAAAGAATGGAAATATTTAAAATATGACATTGAGGAATGGCTGAAACGGCCGGCGATCAGGAAATGGATTAATGATAATCCGAGAATTGTAATTCGTATAACCATTGCAACTATATCTTTGTTTTTAATTATTTTGATATTTAAACTGGTTCCTTATAGGTCGCCAAATGTTTCTATGAACCATAAAGCATGGTTTTATGACCTTAATACGAAAAAACTTTTTGCAGAAGATGGCGATAAAATTCCACCGATTGATGCGCCATCTGGCAAACTAGCCGGTGTTAAAGCTTATGTGCTTAGTTATGTATTAGAGCCGAATGAAAATGAAAAATTTATAGCGTATTTGGAAAAGTTCACGCCTCAAGGCAGAAAATACATAGATATTTGCAAAGAGGCAAAAACCAAGGTTACTGAAAAAATGATCAATGACTTAAATTGTAATCGATATGTTTCCAAGCCGAATGATATTAACTGGTTTTTGGCAAGCAGCGATAAGGGACGGGAAATTTTAAGACAGGCTAACAAAGCGAATGATAAAGGGCAGATGCCTTTAAATTATTTGCCTAAACTAAAATAAATGATAGGAAATAATATGGCAAGGCAGAAAATAACAGGGCCGACAGATAAAGAATTAGAGATTTTGAATGTTTTGTGGAAAAACGGGCCGGCGACAGTTCGGCAGGTTAACCGGCAGGTTAATGAGGAAATAAATAAAATTCAGAAAACCGGCTACACAACGACTCTTAAATTAATGCAGATAATGACCGATAAGGGTCTGCTTGTACGCGATGATTCGGGGTTTCAGCATATTTACAAACCGGCAAGCAGTGAAGAAAATATCCAAAAACAGCTTGTGGGCAGTCTGCTTGAACGTGCTTTTTCAGGCTCTGCGGAAAAACTGGTTATGCGTGCGTTGTCGGCGAAAAAAATATCAGTGGAAGAACTGGCGAGAATAAAAAACATTTTAGAAAAATTCAAAAATAGCCACGAAGACACAAAGACACAAAGAAAATGATTGGACTGGATTCCCGCTTCCGCGGGAATGACACAAAATCGTGTTTTGGTGATCAAGTGGCGGAAAGGAAATGAAAATGTACGTGCTGCAAAATTTAATCTCGCAAGAGGCAGTTCAAAGAATCGGCTGGACACTTATTCATTTTATTTGGCAAGGGGCATTGATCGCGTTGCTGCTTGTGATTGTTTTAAGATTGATACGCAAGCAATCGTCTAATTTGCGATATGCAGTTGCTTGTGCTGCGATGCTGTTTATGGTCGCGGCGCCTGCGGTAACGTTTGGACTTCTCAGTAAAGAAATGATTTCAACAAATGTTGAAATCGGGCAGACACACAGGTCTGCCCCTACAATGACAAACATAGTGCAAATCGAAATGCCTGTTCAAAGCGCAACACCAATTACGCCGGTCAAAAAATCGCTGAAGGATAGATGTATTAAAGCGACAGAATCGGCGCTGCCTTATATTGTGGTTTCCTGGTTTGTTGGTGTGTTTGTGTTAAGTATCTGGTATCTGGGCGGCTGGACACAATTGCAAAAACTTCGCAGACAAATGATCTCGCCGGTTTCTGATGAAATAAAAACGAAATTAAATCGGCTTTCAAAAATTCTCGCACTAAGCAGAGCGGTTGATGCTTTTCAATCGGTTTTAGTGAGTGTGCCGACGGTGATAGGGCATTTTAAGCCTGTGATACTTTTGCCGGCAAGTGCGCTCACTGGATTGAGCGGTGAGCAAATTGAAGCGATTTTGGCGCACGAGCTTGCGCATATAAAACGCTGTGATTATATTGTGAATATTTTTCAAACGGTTGTGGAGATACTTGGTTTTTACCATCCGGCCGTGTGGTGGGTATCGAATAAGATCAGACAGGAACGTGAACATTGCTGCGATGATATCGCGGTGCAGATTACGGGCGATGAAATTAATTACGCGCAGGCTCTTGCGTCGATGGAAGAAATTCGGTTCGGACGGCCAGAACTGGCGGTTGCGGCAACGGGTGGGAATTTGTTTGAGAGAATTAAAAGGCTGCTTGGCAGAAATTCAGCAAGTAATGAGAAAGCAGGGTGGCTGCCATCGGCTATCGTAGTTTTGGTGATTGCAGGATTGCTGTTTCCGATGATGCTGACATTGAGCAGTTGCGGCAAGAAAGATACTAAGAAGCTGTCGGAAACAAGCTACATAGACGCTAATGGTCATATCGTTGATAAAATTGATTATCCGTTTGTCAATGATCCAAACGTTTTAGGCAGTTGGCATACGGTCGATTTTGTAAAAGAGATTGAAGAATTTAAATGGGATGATGAATTATTTCCGGGAAAATTATTCTTGCGGGAAATGATATTTAAGAAAGACGGCAGATTAATTTCTAAAAATGATAATGCGCCGAACGGTTTTCGGATGAAATGGACTAAAGGTTTGGTTTTATATGATAACGATCAGAAAACCGCGTCGAAATATACACTCAAGGAGATGAACGATTCGACATATATGTTCTACGAGTGGAAAAGCGGAGATTACACAATCCGGCATCAAAAGCCAAGTTATTATGTTCTGAAAAAGGTTGAAGATAAGATAGAAACAGTTTCAGAATCGAACGTAACGAATTTTTTGAATAATTCCGGGGCGGAAGATGGAAAAGGTGATTTACCATCTTTATGGTTTAGAGCCAGTGTTCCTGCCGATGGATTAGAAATGTATCGCGATACGGAGAATGTTCATTCGGGAAAATATTCGCTTGCTATCACGAATACACATAAATATGGAGAAACGGTAAGCAACAACTGGGCACAAAATATTCAAAATATACCTGTTGGAAGCGTTATTAATGTCAGTGCGTACATTAAAACTGAAAATGCGGATTCAGCAAATGTTTGTATCCAATGCTGGGATATTGGCGACAAAAATATGCTTGCCTTTACCACGACAAATACTCTGCGAGGAGATAACAACTGGCCTTTACTTAAAAGTCCGCCAATTTCGGTGCCGGATGGTACTGTGAAAATTACGGTACGTGCTGCATTAACCGGCATTGGAAATGTGTGGTTCGATGACATCAAAGTGAATGCAGTTAATAAGAAAGTTGGAGATAGTAATATAGCTGAAGTTCCGCCGAGGGCGCCACGTCCGCCGCAGCCGCCGCCACCACCAACGCCTTATGAACCGCCGACAAAGGTAGTGCAGAATTTGGACACAGGTGTTGAGCCGGTTAAAAATTTTAAGCAAGAACTTGAAAAACCTGTTACTGTTAATGTTCAAAAAAGTCCTGACGGCGATAGGTTAACAATCCAATATGCGGTTATCGCGATTTGCGAGGCTGCGAAAGTTCCTTATAACTGGGATAAATCGGTAGAATTAGCAGATTCACAGCGAGAGAAATATATTGATCCTGTCAATATTGAAAATAAAGTTGCAAGTCAGGCAATAGCAGATTTGATCGGGCCGGTTGGATTGTCATACAATTTAGATGAAAAAGGAGTTTATCTTTATAAACCTGAAAAAATACAGGGTGAAAGTAATTTTGAAATTCTTGATGTAAATTTTGAGCCGATACATCAGGGTAAGAATGTGGTTAATATTGAAGTTAAAAATAATAGCAGCAGTCAACAGCTTCTTGGTGTACACATTTACACACGTTCGGTGGATTACGGGCCAAGCGGAGTCGGCTGGGGAACTGTGTTTTTTGATACTCTAAAAGAAAATGAAACTAAGGTTTGCAGATTTGCATATAAGATTCAAGGGCCGGTTACTGCAAATACTTATATTCGGGTAAAATATTATAATCCCGCAACAGAGCAGAGATATAATTATGATAAACCATTTTTTGAAAAACAATATTCGGCAAAAGATTTGCCTTTTGCACCTGTTGTTGTGAAGGAATGGCTGCCGGGGCAAATGGGGCAGGAAATATGGTCAACTCTCGCTAACATACAAACTTACATAAGAAAAGGTGATTACGAAAAAGCCTGGGAATTATTTAGCGAAGATTATCAGAAGTCGGAATATCAAAGAAAAGGATTTGAAGCCTTTAAACAGCATATGGAACCTAAACATCCTCTCGATGCGGCATTTCACTGGGATAAGAAAACTTTTGTAATGCTGAAATTTTTAAGCCTTGAAGCGGATATGAAAGTAATTAATGAACAGGGCGGGCCTATTTTAGAGGCGGGCTATAGGGATCAAATATGGCGTATAAAGTTTGTGCATCAACAGAAAGATGTTTGGAAAATCGATGACATTACAGGATACACGCCAAAGGTTCTTGAAATACAGGAGCAGGATGCGAAGAAGTAAACGAGATCCTTCATTTCATTCAGGATGACAGAATGTGGCAATGGGCGGAAGAAAGTCGGAGATTGCTTAGCTGTGTCCTGTTTTACAGGAGTGCGCACGCAATAAATTATGGATTTTGGCGGAATAAGAATCGAGATTGCCGCGTCGATTACGTTGTAATCTCCTCGCAATGACAGGCCGTCGTGCCGAACGGCCGCTAAACGAACCCTGCCATAGTGATGGCAGGGCTAACCTAAATGATTTTTTAATCGCTGGTGTCAAGAATTGACATAAAGGCTTTTTGCGGGATTTCCACGTTGCCAATGTTTTTCATTCGCTTCTTGCCTTCTTTTTGCTTTTTCAACACTTTCATTTTTCGCGTAACGTCGCCGCCGTAGAGTTTTGCGGTAACGTCTTTTCTGAACGCTTTTATCGATTCGCGGGCGATAATCTTTCCGCCAATCGCGGCCTGTAATGGGATCTCAAATTGATGTCTTGGAATTGCTTTACGCAATTTCAGCAATAATTTTCTGCCGCGTGCTTCGGCGTTTGAACGGTGGACAATCAAACTCAAAGCATCGACTACATCCTTATTGATCAGGATATCGATTCTCACAAGGTCTGCCGCCTCGAAGCCGATAAGCTCGTAATCCATCGTAGCATAACCTTTGCTGATTCCTTTGAGCTGATCATAAAAATCATAAACGATTTCAGCAAGCGGTGCACGGAATACCATCATCACGCGGGTAACGCTGATATAATCGGTTTTAAGCAGTATACATCTGCGCTGCTCTGCGAGCTGCATAATCGCGCCGATGCTGTCTTTTGGTGTAATGATTTCCAATTTAACGATCGGTTCGCGAAGCTCTTCGACTTTTGTAATATCGGGAAGCTGGCTTGGCGAATCGACTTTTATTACTTCACCGTCGGTTGTCATAATTTCATAAGTTACCGTCGGAGCGGTCTGCACAACTTCAATATCGTTTTCACGTTCGAGACGCTCCTGGATAATTTCCATATGCAGCATACCGAGGAAGCCGCAACGGAAACCGAAACCAAGCGCGGGACTGTTTTGCGGGAAAAACGAAAAGCTCGCATCGTTGAGCGAAAGTTTATCGAAAGCGGTGCGAAGGTCTGTATAGTCTGTTTCGTTGCCGGGGTAAAAATCGCTGAATACCATCTGCTGCGGTTTTTTGTAGCCGGGCAGTGCTTTTTCGGCAGGGTCGCTCAACAACGTTATCGTATCGCCGATCGTTACATCGGAAAGATTTCTGATGTTCGCGATCACATAGCCTACTTCACCGGGGCCGAGTGAGTCGGTTTTTTTCATTGAAGGTGTGAATTTGCCAAGTTCGGTAATCAGATAAGGACGGGAAGTACCCATCATTTTAATTTTTTGGCCCGGCTGCAATGTGCCTGAAAAAACCCTGACGTAACAAATAACGCCTCGGTAGTCATCGAAATGACTATCGAAAATTAGAGCTTTCATGTGCGGATCGTTGTCAAGTTTTGGCGGCGGCATAAGGGTTGTGATAGCGTCTAGCAATTCTTCGATGCCGATACCGCTTTTTGCGCTGATCTTGAAACATTCATTCCTGCTGATGCCGAGAGTATGTTCTATTTCTTCGGCGACAACATCGGCCTGCGCGGCTGGCAGGTCAATCTTATTAATGACCGGGACAATTTCCAAACCGCAATCGACGGCTAAATAAGCGTTGGCGAGTGTTTGCGCTTCTACGCCTTGCGTAGCATCGACAACGAGGATTGCGCCTTCGCAGGCTTTCATCGAGCGCGACACTTCATAGTGGAAATCCACGTGGCCGGGCGTATCGATGAGGTTCAGCATATATTCCTTGCCTTCGTGGTGGTAATTCATTGTAACGGCAGAGGCTTTTACGGTGATGCCGCGTTCGCGTTCAATGTCCATACTGTCGAGCATTTGGTCTTTGAACTCACGCTGGCTGACAGTACCTGTTGTCAATAATAGTTTGTCGGCCAAGGTGCTTTTGCCGTGGTCAATATGAGCGATAATGCAAAAATTTCGTATATTGTCTATGTTCATTTGTCTTTATCAGGAAAAATTAAAAAGTCATTATAGCTTTTTATGGTTTTAAAGCAATAACACTTATTTTATTTTGACTTAACGGTCTTTGTTCGCTAAATTGTATTTTGACTGATATTTTTTTAATCTTTTTTGCTTTGCAGAACGTATAGCTATCAGGATAACTTTGTACGGATATTGAATGAAGGTAGGATTAAAAAAGATTATAATTTGTCTGGCGTTTGTCGCAGCCATATCTTTGGCTTGCGATTCATACTTTAATTGCAGACCAAAATGTGCTCGGAATGTCTTTTGTAAAGTCATAAGAGCCAAGTCAAAAATCCATTCCTGCTGCCAGGCTAAGTTGCAGCCTAAAAAGACATCGACTGGCAAATGCGGCGGTAAAAAAACCTGCCAATTCAAGAAGACGCAAAAAATCGCGACTCTTAATAATCAGGATTTTAATTTGAACGCAAACGAAACTCCGGTTTTTCTGGAGAGTTCTATTTTAACAAAATCAAATTACACCTCAAAAATCAATATATGTTCAACGGGGCCACCGTTTCAATGGGATTGCAAGACACAATCTGTTCTTTGCGTTTTCATAATTTGATAATGTAAAGTGATTGTTATTTTTATTTTATTTATTATTTTAATTAAACCTTAAAAATTTTCGGAGAATTCAAATGTTAAAGAAACTAACTATAATCGCACTGACAATTGTGTTGTTTGCGGGCTTGACAGGAATCGACTTTTCATCTAAAGCATTAGCAGGCGAAGGCTGCGCAAAATCAGGCTGCAGCGCAAAAGCAAAGGCGTGTGAATGCGGCAAAGAATGCAAATGCGGCGATAACTGTAAATGCGGTAAAGATTGCAAATGCGAAAAGGGCTGCTCAAAGAAAGAGTGCAAATGCGGAGCAGACTGCAAGTGCGGCAAAGATTGCAAAGGCGACTGCAAATGCGGTAAAGACTGCAAATGTGGCAAAGAAGCAGGAAAATGCGCCAAAGACGGCAAAGGCACTGGATGCGGAAAAGGCAAATGCAGTGATAAATGCAGAGATGCAAACGGCGTTTGCAAAAATTCAGGTAAGAAATGCAAAGATTTAGATCCAAATTCTAAATAAGTTCTCGCCGAGGTAATTCAAAAGGCCTGGAATATTTCCGGGCCTTTTTTTATATTTAGCCACAGAGATCACCGAGGACACAGAGATTTATATTTTTTAATCAACTTCAGCGAAATCGGTTAAAACGCTATCGGCTATCGGCAGGGCAGTTCTCGTCAGGCTCAAACGGTTATCTTTTATTTGCAAAAGATTCGATTTTAAATTTTTGTCGAGAGACGTTTTAAAAATATTAAAAATGTCGAACCCTGTCTTTTGCTTGTACTCGGCTAAATCAATTCCTTTTATCAGCCTTAATCCCAGTACCGCGGTTTGACAGGCTTTTTCAATTTCTGAAATTTCTGTCTTTTCTTCAGTTTTATCTTTTTGTTCGATATATTTATCAATGTCGTTGATGTTTTCGTAACGCAGGCCTTTGATATAACCGCAAGCGGCAGGGCCGATACCTATATAATAATCATTTTTCCAATATGTGATGTTGTGTCTGCATTCGAAGCCAGGTTTGGCGAAATTTGAAATTTCATATTGCTGAAAACTTGCATAGGCAAGCATATCGATTGTCATTTCGTACATTTGCCTGTCTGTTTCTTCGCTGACTGGGGTTAATTTGCCGGCAGCTTTGATTTTTTCGAGCGGCGTATCTGTTTCGTAAGTCAAACTATATGTGCTGATGTGTTGTATATCGATTTCGATCGCTTTGGCGAGGGTGTCTTTCCATTTATCAGGATTTGAGCCGGGCAGAGCGAAAATCAAATCGATGCTGATGTTTTTAAATCCTATTTTTTTGCAAATCTCAATTGTTTCAAGAGCTTGATGGGTTTTGTATCTTCTGCCGAGGAAAGCGAGTTCGGCATCATCAAAAGATTGAATGCCGATTGAAATTCGATTTACGCCTGTGTTAAAAAGTCTTCTCAAAAACACTTCGTCAACATCGGCAGGATTTATTTCGATGGTGAATTCTTCTGGATTGCCGGTAAGTTTTGTAATTTCGGATAAAAAAGTGCAGAGGGAATCGCAGCCGATAGAAGCAGGGCTTCCGCCACCTACGTATAAGGTTTTTACAGGTTTTGAGAATGAAGATTTTTTTAATTCATCAATTTCAGCATTCAAAAGTTTTTGGATATCGAATTGGCCGGGCGGCTTTGAGAAAAAACCGCAGTATAAACATTTTGATTTGCAAAATGGAATATGAACGTAAACGGAATGTGGCAAATCGGAATTCATAATAAAAAAACCCCCTTGCAGGCAAGGGGGCTAAATATACGGGTGAGTGACGGGGTTTGAACCCGCGACCCCTAGAACCACAATCTAGTGCTCTGCCAGCTGAGCTACACC
>Ga0154577_1096_pt2 | contig 23808 bp, 18 predicted proteins | sample RifGroF2_FD_116006 | JGI IMG/M metagenome (GOLD analysis project Ga0154577, IMG submission 116006) | Planctomycetes bacterium GWF2_42_9
GCAGCGATACCAATTTTTAGATAAATATTTCCAAGTGATTTATCAATTTCACTAACAGAAATTGCCGTTCGTATAACCGCCGCAGTTTTGCCGTTGTCCTTAATAGGCAAGGCAACATACATCATGTTTTTATTGTCCGTTTGGCTGAATCGTGATGATTTGCCAAAACCGTTTGTAATCGCGTCAATAAATTCCTGCCTGTTTGCATGATTTTCCATTTTCGCCGGATTCTGATCTGAATCACCCAGACATACTCCGCAAGAATCTATTACTGTTATTCGTGCGTTGCTTAATGCCCCAAATTTTTTGCAGAGCTTATCGATTTCAGCTTTATTAGAATCGAGGACGATGGGTGTTATCAAAGGCGAATATAATTTTGTGTAAGTTGTGAGTTTTTCCGCGGTTTGGTCAATGTAGAATTGTCTGAAAAAAATTGAAAAGTACCACGTCGTCGCGCCAAGAGCTGCGACAATGATTAAAAGGTAAGAAATATATAGTTTCCAGATAAAACGTCTTTTGGCCATAATTTTGCTTGTCTAATCCTTAAATTTATAGCCGATTCCTCTGACAGTTTCTATATATTTTCCCGCCGCACCGAGTTTTTTCCGCAGCGATACAATTTGCACATCGATCGCTCTATCGGTTACAAGATAATCCTGCCCGCGGATCGCATCGACAATCTGGTATCTGGTAAAAACCACCCCCGGCCGTCTCGCCAGCGTATAAAGCAAGCTGAATTCCGTAAAAGTAAGTTCGACCACTTTATTTTTGACTAAAACTTCGTGCCTTGCCGGGTCTATTGAAATGTCATTAATTTTTACAGGCGCATTTTCAAGATTTCGCGTTATATGTCTTTGCAAAATCCTGCGAACCCTCGCCGTTAGCACTTTCGGACTGAAAGGCTTGGTAATATAATCATCCGCACCTAACTCCAGACCCGTTATAATATCCGATTCTTCGCCTTTTGCCGTAAGCATTATTATTGGAATATTTTCCGTTTTTGAATCACTTTTCAGTTTCTTGCAAACCTCTAACCCATCAATCCCCGGCAGCATAAGGTCTAGAATGACCAAATCCGGCAGCTTTGATTTTGCCGCTGTTATAGCTTCTTCGCCTGAACTTGCCGTTTCCGATTTATAGCCGTCTTTTTCAAGATTAAACCGCACTAATTCGAGCACATCTTCTTCGTCATCAACTATCAATATTTTTTCTTTCGGCATAATCTTTCCTTTAAGAATTAATCGATTATAATCTAATAATTCTTTGTTAGCATAATTTTAGCATTATATTAGAATTGTGTTAAGGCTGTAAATATAAAAAAACATTCAGGAGATTATAATATGAGCAAAAAGGTACTTGTCCCAATCGCGGATGGCTCCGAAGAGCTTGAAGCTGTCGCAATAATAGACTGCCTTCGCAGAGCGGGTGCGGATTTAAAAATCGCATCGGTCCAGAATCAGCAGATTATGACATCTCGAAAAATAAAGATCACCGCCGATTGTTTGATTAAAGATTGGGTGCACGAAATATTCGACTTGATCGTCTTGCCCGGCGGAATGCCTGGCGCCGAACATCTCCGCGATTGCAAAGAATTGGCAGATATGCTGAAAAAGCAAAAAGAATCCAACCGATTTTACGCCGCGATTTGCGCTTCACCTGCCGTCGTTTTTAAATATCACGGCCTGCTTGATGGCAAAAAAGCGACCTGTTATCCGGCCATGACGGGTGTATTGAATAATAAAGAAGCGATCGCACAGCGTGTCGTCGTTGACGGTAATTGTATTACATCGCAAGGCCCCGGAACCGCTTTGGAATTTTCGCTGAAATTAGTAGAACTGCTTTTTGGTCTGGAAAAGAGCAGAGAACTAGCAAAAGCTATGCTGGTTTAAATAGATCATCAGAGCCGCGAGTGCTTCGGATTTAATTATTTCTATCACATTTCGCAAACTTATTGTTGTTTTTTTGCGTATAATAGCTCGAAACTCGTAAAAGAATGGGCTTATTTTGCATTGACAATGGCAAAAAACAATGTAAAATGCTTTGCTTTCAACTATATGATTTAAACAAACCATATATCAATTTACCTGAATCGAGAAAATTTATATGTATTACAATTATCTTCGTAATGTAGCTATCATTGCACACGTTGACCACGGCAAAACAACGTTGGTGGATAAACTGCTCTATCAGTCAGGAATGTTCCGTACTGAAGACCTTGATAAACTCGTCGGCGGCGTTGAAGACCTTATTATGGATTCAAACCCCATCGAGCGCGAACGGGGCATTACAATATTAAGCAAGAACTGTGCTGTCAATTACACCGACTCAAAGGGTGATGAATATAAAATCAATATTATCGATACCCCCGGCCACGCGGATTTCGGCGGCGAAGTAGAACGCGTCCTAAAAATGGCTGACGGCGTACTGCTTTTGGTCGATGCTTTTGAAGGCCCAATGCCGCAGACTCGATTCGTTTTGAGCAAGGCTCTCGAAAATAAGCTCAAACCTATCGTGGTTATCAATAAGGTTGACCGCGAAAACAGTCGGCCGCACGAAGTAGTCAATGAAGTTTTCGATTTGCTCGTGCAGTTGGGTGCTGATGATGATGCCCTCGATTTTCCAGTTATTTACGCTTCAGGCAGAAACGGCTGGGCATCCGACGATCCTGCCAACAAAACGAACAACTTAAAAATTGTGTTTGAGACGATAATTAATAAGGTTCCCGCGCCGAAGGTTGACCCGGAAGGACACCTTCAGATGCTCGTAACAAGTCTTGAATATTCCGATTATGTCGGCAAAATAGCAGTCGGCAGAGTCTTCTCCGGCAAGATTATTGCAGGTCAGAACGTTACCGTTATCGATACTGAAAACGTGCACACGCAGCAAAAGGTTATGCAGTTGCATTTATTTAATGGCCTGGGCAGAAAACAGGTCGATACCGTTTTAGCAGGCGATATTTGCGCGGTAACAGGCCTTGATCCGGTTGATATTGCAAATACTATCGCTTGTCCGTTCAGTCCTGAAAAAATTCAGGTTATTGCCGTTGACGAGCCTACGATGTCTATGACATTCAGAGTCAACGATGGTCCTTTTGCAGGCAAAGATGGCAAATATGTAACAAGCCGGCAGATTGGCGAAAGACTTGAAAAAGAACTTCAACACAATGTCGCTTTGCGCGTCGCACCCGGCAGAACACCGGAAGAATTTATCGTCTCCGGCAGAGGCCTTATGCACCTTGGTATTCTGCTTGAGAATATGCGACGTGAAGGTTATGAAGTATGCGTTGGCAAGCCGGAAGTTATTTTAAAAATCGTCGACGGCATACATCACGAGCCTATCGAATTGCTTGCTATTGATTGTCCGATGGATTGTCAAAGTTCTGTAATGGCATTGCTTGGCGAACGCCGAAGCGAAGTTATCAAAATGGACGCAAAAAGCGGAGCAAGCAGTTTCATACACATGGAATTTAAGATTCCTTCAAGAGGTCTTTTCGGTCTGCACGCAAGAATGCTGAACGCCACGCAGGGCAAAGCTATTATGCACCATTCTTTCCAGGATTACGAACCAATGCGCGGCTCCATTCCGCAGCGTAAGAACGGCGTTATGATCGCGACCAATGCAGGCACAGTTACAGCTTATTCACTCGATGCACTGTACGACAGAGGAATTTTCTTTGTCGAGCCGGGCGATACTATCTACGATGGTCAGGTCGTCGGCGAACATTGCAAAGATCAAGACATTCCTGTCAATCCCGTCAAGGCAAAGCAGATGAGCAATATGCGTGCTTCAGGCAAAGACGATGCCGCTAGAGTAAGACCGGCTAGAATTATGAGCCTTGAGTTGGCTATGGAATACATCCAGGAAGACGAACTTGTCGAGATTTGCCCCAATTCTATCAGGATTCGAAAGAGATTCCTTAGAGAAGAGGACAGACGAAGAGCCGGAAGAAAAGCATAATCTTAAAAATTATAAGGCAGACACATACGTCTGCCTTTTTTATTGCCTCTTTATTTCAATTTTCATTATCTCACTTCTTGAACCCAGCCGCATTCTTGGCCCCCAAGTTCCGCATCCGCTGCTTACATTAAGGATGCCGCCCGGATATTCATATCGCCCGTAGATATTCGGGAAAAAATATTTCACTACAAAATAAAATGGAAAAATCTGCCCTTTATGCGTATGCCCTGAAATCGTAAGATTTGCACCGGTCTGCGAAAGCAAATCGATATCCAATGGCCTGTGATACATTAAAATATTATATTTGGACTTATCAACATAACGCTCGGCTATATTTTTTATCTCGATATCGCTCAACCCGTCATCGATGCCGATAATTCTAAAATCATTTGTATCGGCATAATCATTGCGAAGAACAGTTACATTCAATTTTTCCAATTCCTGCTGTGCTTTTTCAAGACCTGCGTATCTTTCGTGATTACCCGTTGTGAAATATATCGGCACTTTCAACCTTTTCAATTCCTGCAAAGCGGTTACTGTATTGTGATTCATATTATCAACAAGGTCGCCTGTGATTAGAACTATATCAGGCTCCTGCGTTTGAATTTCATTGATGATTCTCTTGAAAAACCATTTGCTGATAGAGCCGATATGTATGTCCGAAATATGAACGATTCTGCAATTTATATTTCCGGGTATTTCTATTTTTTTAACGTGCAGAAACTGCGTATTCAAAAATGAATAAATGGTAAGCAAACCGACAAATCCGATAATTGAATAACCGGCCGTAACCGGATTGATTTTTATGAATAATCTTACAAATTCGTAAACGATTAATGTGGAAAATAAAAGCCAGAGAATTCCATACCAATTGGTAACGATCATAAACAGTGATTTGCTGATGAAATTATCAGAATAACCCCTGATAATGGTAGCAGTGATTAGCGATATCGAGCAGAGAAAAGCGATCACCCAAAAAACGATTCCTCGTTTAATTGGAAGCAAAGTGGAAAGTCTGACCAGAACATAAAAATTCAATACAAAGGATAATGTCAGGATCGTGCTGAAAAAAATATACCTCATTTTTGCCGATTAACTCCGAAAATATAGGACTAAGATTATAACCTCATAATTTTTAAAATCGACAAAAAATTGCAGTCTCTATTTTTGTGCCCCTCTTGTCATTCTGAGCGTAAGCGAAGAATCTCGTCATTCCGACAATCCAAAACATAGTTTTTTCTTTGTAATGAGTTTTTATATGGAGTTATGCCGGGATTTAATTATAATTTTCGCAATGGATTCAAAAACACATAACGAACATAAGGAACGTGAACACTTTTTTAACGCCGCCAAACTGGTTGCTGTTATCACGCTGATTTCACGTATATTCGGTTTTGTCCGCGATTTGGGCATTACCTCTCTTGGCGCTACACGCTATAACGATGCGTTTGGCCTTGCATTTAAAATCCCGAATCTTTTCAGACGGTTATTTGGCGAAGGCGCTCTTGCCTCGGCGTTCGTGCCTGTTTTTACGGAAGTGCACGAAAAAGAAGGTTCAGAAAAGGCGCGTCTGCTTCTTGCGAATGCCTTTGCGTTGCTCGCGGTTTTTCTCGCTGTGCTTCTGGTCATTGGCGAACTTGGGTTTTTGATTTATTCGTTTGTCCCCGGCCCCAAAGACAGGCAGTTCCTGATGCTCGTTGCAATGATTATGTACCCGTATATGTTTACGGTTTGCCTGCTTGCGCTTTGTTCGGCTGCTCTTAATGCAAGAGGGCATTTTGTATTTCCGGCTTTCGCTCCGGTTCTGTTTAATATTTTTGGTATCATTGCCGCTTGGTGGCTTGCTCCGCTTCTTGATGTTCTGCAAAGCCAACTTGTACTTGTGGCTTTCAGCGTTGTTATTGCAGGTATCGTTCAACTCGCGGCCGTGTTGTGGCTTTTGATACGAAGCCGTATGTTTTATTGGCCTCGGGTCAAACCTGTTGAACCAGGAATAAAAAATATTCTTACGCTTCTTGGCCCTGTGCTTCTTGGACTTGGTTTCCTGCAATTTTCTGAATTTTTCCAGGATGTTGTTGCATGGAATCTCACAACTACTGAACATTCATCTACCCTTAATATTTTAGGTTGGGCATTGCCTCGTCCTCTCACCGAAGGCGTAATTGTAAGAGTTGGCGCTGCCCGCGCGTTTTATCAATTCCCTATGGGTGTGCTTGCTATTTCGCTTGGCGTTGCGGTGTTTCCGCTTTTGAGCCGTTATGCTTCTAGGGGCGATATTCCAAATCTTCGTGATGCGATTAATCGTGCGATTCGTTTGTCATTGGTGGAAGGCTTAGCTACCGGTGTTGGCCTGTTTGTGCTTGCAGAGCCGATTATGATGATTTATGCCCGCAGAAAATTTACTATGGAAGACTCGATGCAGGCGGCGTTCGTTTTGAAAATGTACGTGATTGGAATGTGGGCTTATTGCAGCTACCAGATTCTCGCAAGGGCATTTTACGCGTGTAAAGATACGAAAACGCCTTTGAAAGTTTCATGTGCGCTTGCGGTTGTTAATCTTTTCCTTCTGCTTGCTCTTATCTGGATTCCTTCGATCGGCCCCGGCGCTTTCGGCCTTTCGACTTCGATAACATTTATGATAAATGCTTTTATTTTGATGTATCTTTTGCGAAAAAGACTCGGAATGCTGGGCGGCAGAAAAATCCTCGCCTGCCTTGTCAGGTCTGTGATTGCTTGTGTTGTAATGGCCGCTGCGATTTATTTCTTGAAATGGAAATTGAGCCAGGCCGGCTATCTTATTATTTTAGGATCGTGCATTCCTGTCGGCACTATTGTGTTCCTTGGTGCGCTTTGGATAATGAAATCGCCTGAACTTTTCGAATTCATCGGCAGCATTAAACAACGCAAACAAAACGCTTAAAGTGTCATTGCGGGCAACGCAAGGCTCCGCCTGCGGAGCGAAGCAATCTCAATCGTTCGAATTAGAACTGTATTAATTAGACATTTGCCGTATATTTACTTCATTCCTGATTTTTTCAATATCCAATTTATTTATATACTCCGCCAGATTTTTGCATAAAGGGCTGAATTTGAAACCGCCGTTGATCATTTCATCTATGGCAGCTTCTTTCGTCCAATCCTGAACAACGATTCGAAAAATCGCGCACATAAATCCAGTGCGGTCTGCTCCGCGCATACAATGCACAAAAACGGGAGTATTATTTTTATCCGTAACTGTCTTGAGAAATTTAACAATATCTTCCTCTTTTGGGTTTTTAGCCTTCATCGGGATCATTGCATAATTGAAATCGTATTGCTTGAGCAGCTTTTCATCTGTATCGGTCGTTCTCAAATTTATTATCGTTTTGATTCCCATTTCTTTCAATTTTGCAACGCCTTGCGCAGTCGGCTGTTTGCCGCGATACAAATCATCGGAGACTTTATAGAAATTGCCAAGACCTTTTGCTTTAATTTTTTCGGCTTTGACAGAAGTGGAGTTTTTTTCGGCCTGACTGGAATAACAAAAATTTGATGAAGTAAAGATTGCTGCTATCAGCGCAATGCTGATTATTCGTTTGCTTGTGTTAAACACGCTTTTCCTTTCAAGAGTTTATTTTCAGTACGTGTTTATATTTGTTTTGTTCGATCCAGCTAATCTGTCGGCTCGGTTTTTGTGTTTACGAAATAAATCAAATTCTCAAATTCGGTTTCGAGGTTTAGATTGTGTATAACCACTTTATCGTCGCTTTTAAGCCTAATCGGCGCAAAATTCAAAATACCTTTTATGCCTGCTGATTTTAATTTATCGTAGCATTCCTGGGCGGCAAATTCGGGAACGGCCAAAATAGCCAGTTCAATCTCATTTGTTTTTACAAAGCCCGGCAATTCATCCATTGGAAGTATTAATGCCTCGGCTTTTCGGTTGAATTTTGCTGGGTCTGTATCGAAGCCGGCGACGATCTTTATTTCACTTTTTACAAAGCCCTGATAATTGATCAATGCCCGGCCTAAATTCCCAACTCCAACAATAATGAATTTCTGTAACTTGTCTTTGCCTAAGACTTTGTTGAGCTGCGTAAGGAGTTCATCGATTTGATAGCCGCCGCGGCGGTTGCCGGAGATCTCGAAGATGGAGAAATCCTTGCGGACCTGCGAAGCTGTTACGCCAGTGGCATCTGCGAGGTTGTCGGAAAAGACTTTGAGGAAATTCAGGGATTTTAAACGCAGGGCGGCGTTTTTGTAGCGTGATAACCTAAGTATTCTGCTTCTATTGCTCATATTAGTTACTAGTAGATAGAGGATAGTCGTTAGTTAATTGAACGCGAATCATTTAAAATGTATTCTACAATCATTTATTGTATTTTGTCAATTTAATTATGTGATTTTATTCACAAATTGGCAATATTGTGCAATCGAAAAGCGACTTAAACTTGTAAAATAACGCGCAAGGGATTTGTAAATTCGCGCAAGCAGGTCAAAAAACAGGGGTAAAATCGGGAGTTTTTCAGGGTTTTTCGAGACTTTTTCATAGAAAACCGGAAAAATTCCTGTTTTTTCCGGTTTTTTCGTGATTTTTCAAAGAGGGCGCCTGCGCTTATTTTTAAAAAGCGATGGTTTGGGAAAAATAATGAGGGCTCATTTTTTCAGGGAAAATTTCAAATTGTCAAACTTGTACCTATTTTAAAAAAAAATGCGCAGAAATTAAAAAACGTGCGAGAATTTTGAAAAGTGGGTTTTTGGGCTTGCGCTGAATAGGTAGCCACTAAGGCACTAAGACACTAAGAAATTTTTATTAAACCACGAATAAACACGAAACGACACGAATTAATAGAGTGAAAAACTAAAAGTGAAAAGCGAAAAGTTGTGGAATCGCTTCGCGATAATTTTTTTCTACAAACTTTGCTCCCCAGAAAAATTTAGTTGAGGTTTGATAGTATAAGGGGTAAAGTTAGTCTTTAAATTAACGTGTGCCACAGAGAACACCGAGTTCACAGAGATATTTTATTGTGGATCACGGATTGACGCGGATTTAATTGTTTTTTAGACGCTGATTACGCGGATGAACTGATTGTTTTGTTAACCACGAAGAAAAGCGAATATACACGAAGTATTTTAACTTGCTTTAAGGCAGGTTCAAGAAACTGAACCTTTGGAAAAATAAAAACAAAACACTCTTTCGAGTAAACTCGAGCCGTGTTTAGTGTTTTTATTTTCCATCGCTGCGCGATTTTTCCTTAAACAGATGAAAATGCAGATTGATGATATGTGTAAAAACAAAAGTTTTCAACATGAAGTAGAAATGGAAATTGAAAGTGGGAATGATATGGAAGTAGAGAATAATTTAGATGAATTGTTTAAAAACGCACTAAATACATTCAATGAAGACATAACTTGCCTAACGGGAGTCTGGGATGGATTGGCATATGCATTGCAAGAGGCACAAAAAACTTCAATGAAAAGTTTAAATGAATTTGTTAAAGCTAATGCATCAATTGACGAAGAAAAAGAAAAAACTTTAAAGTTGGGATTTGAAAGTGCGGACAAAATTTTAAAATTCAACAGACTACATGAAAGATTTAAAAAGTATTTTTTTGCTTCGAGAATTTTGCCACAAAACAGCATAATCAATTTGATTATAAGTTTTGACGTTTTAATTGGGAGTTTGGCCAAAAACGTTTACTATTGCAGGCCTGAAATTTTAGATGGGTCAGATAAATCATTAAAATTTTCTGAGTTAGTTAAGTTTGGTGATTTGAATAAAGCACGAGAGTATGTGATTGAGAAAGAAATAGATTTAATTTTAAGGGGTGGTCATGATGAACAAATTGAATGGTTTGAAAAATATATGAATAATAATTTTAATTTTAGGAAGTTTGTGAGCTGGAGCAACTTTATAGAAATCTGCGAAAGAAGAAATTTATTTGTTCATTCTAATGGTAATATTTCAGATCAATATATTCGCGTGTGTAAAGAAAATGATGTTGCTTTGCCACAAACTTTTAAAAAAGGGGACATACTAACAGTAGATCGAAAGTATTTTTTAAATTCTTGTGATACAATCTTGGAATTAGGAAACAAGTTAGGGTTTATTTTATGGAAAAAATTTCTTCCACTAGGCGGGCATGAATATTTTTTTAATTGTTTAGCAGTCGAACTAATTAAATGCGGCAATTACAATTTAGCTATGAACTACTTAGATTTCATGATGGGTTTAAAACCTGAACCATCTGGACAAAATTTATTGATGATGAAAATTAATAAAGCACAATGCTTGAAATGGCAGAAAAAAGAAGAAGAAGCCAAACAGATTTTTGAATCAATTGATTGGTCACCTCTCTCAACTGAATATAAATTAGTTCATTGTGTACTTCTAGATGATTATTTGAATGCTATAAAACTAATGCAAATAGTTGGCAAGAATAGTGATCTGGTAAATGAATATGCTTACAGAGAATGGCCAATTTTCAAAGAATTTCGTAAACAAGATATGTTTATTAAAACTTTTAATGAAATCTACCAAAAACCGTATACTGAAGTTGAAATTGATGACTATGAATTGAAATTTAAAATTTGAGATTTGAGATTTCAGAAGACGAGATCCTTCTCCCTCTGAATTTTGTTTTTTTAAGCAACAAAATTCCTGAAGATTCGGGAGTTTGCGTTTCACTCCAACGTTTCATTCAGGATGACAATTGGGCGGATTGGGCGAAAGTGTGAGGAAGGGTTTGAAAAGTGTGAAAGGTGAGAAAGGGGACGGAAGGACGAATTTGAAATTTGAGATTTGAAATATCAGAAGACGTGGATTCCCGATCAGGTCGGGAATGACAATGGGGCGGATTGGGCGAAAGTGTGAGAAGGTTCGAAAAGTGTGAAAGGTGAGAAAGGGGACGAACGGACGAATTTGAAATTTGAGATTTAAAATTTGAAATTTAATGAGATCCTTAATTTCATTCAGGTTGTCAAACCCCTCGGCAGGCCGAGGGGCTAAATACGGTGGAATAAACGACGAATCGGATTTAAAATTTGAGATTTAAGATTTAAGAGTTTATTTTGGAATTTTTTCTATTTAAAATGATTTCTCCATTACGCTGCGCTTCAGTCGAAATGACAGCGGTACGTTTGGGTGGCAGAGAGACGAGGTTGTAACCGCCTGCTCGGGAATGACAAAGGGTGGACAGACGGATTGGGCGAAAGTGTGAGAAGGTTTGAAAAGTGTGAAAGGTGTGAAAGGGGACGGACGAATTTGAAATTTGAGATTTCAGATTTGAAATTTAACGAGATCCTTAATTTCATTCAGGATGACAAACCCCTCGGCAGGCCGAGGGGCTAAATACGGTGGGATAAACGGCGAATCGGACAAATAGGGCGGACCGCCTGCGCGGGAATGACAAAGGGTGGACAGACGGATTGGGCGAAAATGTGAGAAGGGTTTGAAAAGTGAGAAAGGTGTGAAAGGGGACGGATGGAAGGATTTGAAATTTAACGAGATCCTTCTCTTTGTTCAGGATGACAAAGATTTGATTAAAAAAAAAGTTGATATTCTTATATTAAAAAGGATAATTGGCCGAATATATATAGGTTATACCCTCTAGGGTAGTAGATTTCCGCGATTGAACAGGTAAGAGATTATTTTTAAAGCACTTACCCGCGGATTATCGGGAAAATTCAATTGCGATCAGTATATAATATATTTAAGGATTAATACATTGCGAAGAGTTATAGTACATGAAGGTGCGGAACAGCTCACCTACGAAATACGTGAGATTGTCGCGGTTGCGAAGGAATTGCTCAAATTGGGCGTAGATATTACCTGGGAAAATATCGGTGATCCCATCCAAAAGGGTGAACATCTGCCGGGCTGGATAAAGGATATTGTAACTAAGCTGGTCAGCGAAGATACTACCTACGGCTACGTTGAGACGGCGGGTATTGTGGAGACGCGGGAGTTTCTCGCTAATCAGGTTAATCAGCGCGGCGGATGCCAGATTACCAGTAACGATATAGTTATGTTCAACGGTTTGGGCGATGCGGTCGCCAAGATCTTTGGATTTCTCAAACGCGAGGCTCGTGTTATTGGGCCTTCGCCTGCGTATTCGACGCATTCATCCGCTGAAGCGGCTCATTCTGGTTATGAACACCTGACCTATTCGCTGGATCCGAATAATAAATGGATGCCGGATTTACAGGATTTGGAAAATAAGGTTCACTATAACGATTCGATCGCGGGTATTCTTTTGATCAACCCGGACAATCCGACGGGTGCGGTTTATCCGCCTGAAGTTCTGGAAAAGATCGTTGATATTGCACGCCGGTATAAGTTGTTTGTCGTTTGCGATGAGATTTATATTCGGCTGGTTTATAACGGTTCGCAGACGCTGCACCTTAGTCAGGTAATCGATAGTGTGCCGGGTATTGCGCTGCGCGGTATTTCTAAAGAGTATCCGTGGCCGGGGGCACGCTGCGGTTGGATTGAGATTTTTAATCAGGATAAATTCCCTGTTTTCCGCAGATATATCAAGAGCTTGATCAACGCGAAGATGCTTGAGGTTTGTTCGACGAGTCTGCCGCAGTTTTCGATTCCGCTTGTTATGGGCGACGGTCGTTATGATGCTCATATTCAGCAGCGGTGCGATATGTATGGCCGAAGGGCACAGGAAGCGGTCGATATATTTGCGGGTGTTAAGGGCATTAAAGTTGTTAAGCCGCAGGGCGCTTTTTATATGACGATCCTGTTCGATGGTGATGTTCTGAAAGAGACTCAAACGCTAAAGATTGATAATCCAGCGGTGCGGAAATTCGTTGAGGATAAGGTTGGCGGCGTTGAGGTTGATAAGCGGTTTGTGTATTATCTGCTGGGCGCTAGCGGAATTTGCGTTGTTCCGTTGACGGGTTTCTGCTGCAAACTCAAAGGCTTCCGCGTAACGCTGCTTGAAAGCGACGATGCGAAACGCGTCTGGACTTGGCAGACTATCGCAAAGTGCATTAAGGATTATTTGAATTCTTAAGAATAATATTGAACCCTGCCAAATGTTGGCAGGGCTAAACAAGATTATCTTGCGGCGGACGTTAAGATTTGGATTTCGCGGGCGATAATGTCGGCGATTATTCTTTGCTGCGGAGACATCGGCTGTTCGATAAGTGCCTGGAAAGGCATAATTTTTATAGCAGGTTTTGGTGCTTGAATTTTTTCAGTAACTGGAGCGGGTGCAGCGCCGGGCGATTTGCGTTTCATAGATGCGATCTTTCGCTGCTGTGAAAGAATCTGCTGGCCGAGATCGAACGTCGGCATACCTTCGGTATAATTCTCGCTTTTACCTTCGCTGATCTTGCCAACAATATCGCTAATGAATTCTTTTTTTTCGTCGTTCTGCATAACCAATATTATAACAAATTATTATTCCGGCCCAAGAATAAATTGTGTGAAATTTTCGAGCGGATACTGCTCTAAAAGGCCGTGAATATCATTTAATGTAACTTTATTGATAAGGCTGATTTCTTCTTCAATCGGGCGATATTTGCCGAGATAAACCCAATTGATGCCGACTTCGAGGAGTCTGCCCATCGGGATTTCGTTCTTGATCGTTATGGCGGACAGGACTTTGTTTTTCGCTTTTTGCAATTCGTCGGCGGAGATTTTGCTGTCTTTTACCGATTTGAAGATATTTTCGACGATTTGCATAGCTTTGTCGCCGTTTTCGGAACTTGTGCGGATGTAACTATAGAAAGCACCCACGCCATCCATTGCTTCGCAGTGCATAGATGCGGATTCGGCGATTGCGGTATCGATCAATTCCCAGAAAAATCTTGAGCCGTTATCGTCGCCGATGATCTTTGAAAGAAGACTGGCTGCAAAAGAGCGTTCGTCCTGATATGAAACTGTCGGGCTAGCCAGGCAAATGTGTTTGCAATTCAGCTTTTTTTTGGAGTGCGATTCTTTTTTTGCAGTGCCGGCGAAATACTCGATGGCTCTATCGGCTTGTGCGGGTTTCCACATTCCGCAGCCTTTTTCGATGAGGTCGCAGGCTTTGTCGAAATCGAAATCGCCAGCAACGACGGCGGTGATATTATTCGGCACGTATCTGCTTTCAAAATATTCACGCATTTGCGAGCTGGTGAGGGCTTTGATAGTTTCGATTGAGCCGAGGACGCTTTTGCCGCAGGGGTGCGAGCCAAAGTGAAGTTGACGGCAATTTTCCTGCACATCGCATTGCGGCATATCCTTGTACATCGCGATCTCTTCGAGAATGACATTTTTTTCCATATTGAAATCGCCGTCGCGAAGGGCGGGACGCATCATCTGACACCATAAATCGATTGCTTTGTAGATTTGGCCCGGCAGGGTCGCGGAATAATAGACGGTGTTTTCTTCGGTTGTGAAGGCGTTGTATTGTGCGCCCATATCGTCGAAGAAAAGATTTACATCGAAGGCGGAGATTTTATCTGTGCCTTTGAAGAGCATGTGTTCGAGATAATGACTTACGCCGTTGATCTCGGCGGTTTCATCTCGTGCGCCTGTACGAGTGAAAAAACCGACGGAGGCGGATTGCGCATCGCGATTTATTTCGCCGATGATGTTGAGGCCGTTAGCAAGTTTTTTATGTTTAAAGATCATTAATCAATCTCAAATTTCAGATTTCAAATTTCAAATTTTTATTTCTGTCGGGCCGATTGTAACGGAGCAGAAATTATCAAAAGGATTTTTCTTTAAATAATCAATTACGCTATCAACGGTAACTTTTTCAATGCTTGCTTTCACTTCGTCGAGGCTGCGGGCTTTACCAAGCATATAATAATCTGTGGCGGCCGCGCCGGAACGGGCGATTGTCGATTCGCTTTGCATAACGAGCAGGCTTTGCAGGCCGATTTTTGCCCTAACAAGTTCTTCCTGCGCAATTCCATCGGATAGCTTTTTAAATTCTTCGATGATTACATCGTAGGTCTGCTGGGCTTTGTCGGGCGTTGTGCCTGCGTAACATGCGATGCCGGCCATTTCCTTTAAGCTGTGATAGTTTGCGCCGACGGCGTAGCAAAGGCCGCGTTTTTCTCTGACTTCGGTGAATAATCTCGAACTCATACCGCCCGAAAGAACGGCAACCGCGACTCTGGCATTATAATATTGCGGATGAGTGGGCGTGATGCTGTCGGTCATAATGCCGATGTGCACCTGTGCGCCTTCATACTGGTAATGAGTGTAGCCGAGCGGTTTGCGGTTCTGGATTATTTCGTTTGATGTTTTAGATTGCTGCGAGCCGAAGAGTTTTTCGGCCTGGTCGCAGAGATTTTTGAAATCGAGTTTGCCTGCGGCCGCGAGAACGCAATCGTTGATTCTGAAATTTTGCGCGACTATCTGCCTGCACTGGGTATCTGTCAGGTTTTGCAAATCTTCCTGTTTGCCGATAGTGTTTCTGCCGAGCGGGTCGGGATAAAAATGCTCACGCAGAAGCAGTATAATTTTGTGTCTTGGGTCGTCGTCGAGACTTAAGAGGCTTTGCAATGCCAGTTGACGAGAAAATTCAAATTGCTGACTATCGAGCGACGGCCGAAGAATTATATCTGCGTAAATATCGATTGCTTTGGAAAGTTTTTCGGCCTGCATAGCAACGGCCAGAGTGAGGTGTTTTGAATCTACGCTGCTTCCGTGCTGGAGGCCAAGGCCATCCATAAGGTCGTTGAGTTCTCTGGTGGATTTTCCGCCAGCGCCTCTGAAAATCCAATCTTCGATAATAGTTGGCGCTCCGCAGCAGCCATCTGGGGTAACAGCCGCACCGGCAGGGATGAGGAACTCAAAAGCGGCAGACTGAACCGCGGGTAATTCGATACCTACGATCGTCATTCCGTTTGATAGTTTATGTGTATTTATGATTTCCGGCATTCAAATCTTTCGTATTAGGTTGCGGTTGCGAGACTGGAATCGGTTACGAAAAACGTAAAACGATCGTCGAAACGAGCATCGCAACCAATGAACGATACACGATTTTTCTTTAAGTATCAACCTGAATTAATATACAGGAAAAACCTGATTTTTTTTTACGCGACGGCGGCTTCGTCTTGGTCTTCGGTCGGAGCGGAATCGAATTGTACGCTGATCCGCTTGCTGATGCCTTTCTGCTGCATCGTAACGCCGTAGAGTAAGTCCGCGATGCTCATCGTACGCTTTGCGTGCGTGATGATCACGAACTGCGAAAATTTCCTGAATTCCTGAACAATCAAATTGAAACGCTCGTTGTTTGCTTCGTCCAAAGCGGCATCAACTTCGTCGAGGAAGCAGAATGGCGACGGTTTGGACTGGAAGACGGAGAACAGGAGCGCGATCGCTGTCATTGTTTTTTCGCCGCCGCTCAAGAGGCTGATGCTTCTCGGCTCTTTGCCCGGGGGACGAGCGATAATTTCGATCCCGCTTTCGAGAATATCTTCCGGCTGTTCGAGCAGAATATCGGCTTTTCCGCCGCCGAAGAGTTTGCGGAAGACTTCCTGGAAGTTTGTTCTGATCTGCTCGAAAGCTATTGCGAATTTATCAATAGATTCTTTGTTCAGCTTAGTAATTAATTGTGTAAGCTGGGTTTTGCTGTTGTTCAAGTCTTCGATTTGGGTTGTCAAAAATTCGTTGCGTTTTTCAAGCTCATCCTGCTGCTCGATCGCATCGACGTTGACGTTGCCAAGACGTTCAATCTTTGTACGCAGGTCGTTGATCTCTTCGCGGACGGCATCCCAGTTTGTTTCGCCGGTGGAGTTGTATGTTTCGTATTCTTTTACGAGGTCCATACCGAGTTCTTCGGTAACTCTGGCGATGAGGTCTGTTGAGCGTACCTGCAACTGGCCAAGTTCAAGTTTGAGCTGATTTATCTGCTGCTCAAGCTCTGCCTGTTTTTGTCTGTCCTGCTTGAGCGAATCTTCTGTTTCTGTGCGGTTTTCGAGCATCTCTTCGACCTGCTGGTGAAGCTCGACGCTTTGATTGTGCGTAACTTCTTTTTGCGTGAGCAGGTCGGAAATGTTTGTTTCGCTGGTCTCAATTTCCTTCAAGCCCTGATCGATTTGCTGTGTGCAGGCGGCGATACTGTTTTGAGTATTTTCGAGGATGTTTTCGTTCTGGTCGATTTGCGATCTCAAGCCAGCGATTCTTTGCTCGATAGCTTTTTTCTGTTCCTGCGTTTGGCCGAGGAAAACTTTTAATTCTGTAAGCTCGGTCGCATACTGCTCGGCTGAACGTTTCTTTTCCGCAAGCTGGGCTTCGAGGACTTCGATGCGTTCCTGTCTTTGCGTGTTGACAGTTTCGAGTTCCTCAAGCTGCTGTTTTGATGTGTACTCTTTTTGAACGGTGTCATGTATCTGTTTTTCGAGCGACTGGATTTCGTTTGCGAGAATCGGCTGTTCGCCCATAAGACGTTTGATATTTTGCTCGATGACGTTCAAGTCTGAAACGATATTTGTTTTTTCTGTGTTGGCTTCGTAAACCGAAGTTCTGAATTCCTTGCAGAGCGTTTCGAGGTGCTGATTTTCACGAAGACCTTGTGCGAGTTTTTCTTCCAGATCCGTGATGACCTTGGAAACGGTTTCCAGTTCGGTATTGAGCTGCATAAGGCGGCTTTTTCGGGAAATAAGGCCGACGGTCTTGCCGATAGGGCCGCTGCAGAAACTTGCGTCTGCGTTGAGGATTTCGCCGCTGATCGTTACGAAGCTGAAACCTTTTGCGCAATACGACTGAAGCTCGAACGCTTTTTGCGTGTTCTCGACGATGATCGTTTTGCCGAGAAGCTGCCAGGCTAGCTGGGCGTACTCGGGATCGAAATTTACAAATTCAACGGCGCGGCCAATAATACCGTTCCCCTGCGGGAAATCGATGGTTTCGACAATGGGGTCGATATTTTCGGTGCAGACGAAACGGACTCTGCCGCCTGCCTGCTGGGTGAGCATATTATCATTTATGACCTGCTGCATATCGCTAGTAACGACGGCATCTGCTTTGCCTTCGAGGGTCGCTTCGATCGCGATAGCATAATCAGGATTTGCGCGAATAATGTCAGCGATAATGCCTTTGATGAACGGCTTATTCTGAACCTGGGCGAGAATTTTCTTAACGGAATTGCCGAGACCTTCACGGCGGCTTTCCATATCGGAAATGACTTTCACTTCGCTCTGGATCGCGCTTCTGTGTTCGCGGGCCTTGCCGAGCTGTTCGTTTGTGATGGCGGCCTGCTGGTCTATTTGGGCGATCTGGTTTCGCTTTATTTCAAGCTGCTGCTGGAGTTCGGCGATAACTTTGTTTACGTCGTCAAGGCGAGCCTGATTCTGGGCTTTGCCGCCGAGCATATTTTCGAGTTGCTGTTTTGTTTGGCCGATTCGGTCGCTTATGCGATCTTTTTGGCCTGAAAGATTGTTGCGGTAAATATTTATACTTTGAATTTCATTGTGCAGTTGAGCTGTTCGGCGGACGATGTCGATGATGCCGGTTTTCTCGTCCTGCAGTTCTGATTCGGTTTCGGCGCAATCGAGATTTATCGAGCGGATAGTGTCCTGGACTGTTTCTAATTCAAATTGCTTTTGCTCGAAATTTTCTTTTATTATTTCGAGGTCTTCGCTGTCTTTTGTGATTTGCGATTCGAAATCTGTGATCCGCTGCTGGATTTGAGCAATGCTTTGCTCTTCGGTTTGTTTGCGAACCTTTGTTTCTTCGATAGTCTTACGCAAAAATTCGATTTTTTGCTGCAACTGTTCGATGCGCGCGGTAATGCTGACCAGATTATTATCGCAGCGGTTGATCTCGATTTCTTTTTCGGATATTTGCGAAGCTAAAGTGCTTAACTTGGCGTCGTTGCGCGACACAAGGGCGGCGACTTCGGCTAACTGTGATTCCAGCTCTTGAGTTTGAGAAGTTTTCTGCTGCGTTTCAGATGTTAACTGGTGATATTGAGCGAGCGAGAATTGCACCTTCAACTCTTTGAGTCTTTGAGTGTACTGGAGATAATTGCGGGCTTTGCCTGCCTGAAGTTTTACGCTGCGAAGCTGTTTTTGGACTTCGCCGACGATGTCTGCAAGTCTCAAGAGGTTTTGCTCGGTGTTTTCGAGTCTGCGGAGGGCTTCTTTTTTCTGTGCTTTGTATTTGCTGATGCCGGCGGCTTCCTCGAAGATCGAACGGCGATCAAGTTTTGAGCTGGTAAGGATTTGCGCGATTTGACCCTGCTCTATGATCGAATATGCTTTGACGCCGATGCCGGTATCCATAAACATTTCGCGAATGTCTTTGAGGCGGGATACCTTATTATTGACGAGGTATTCGCTTTCGCCGCTACGGTAGAGCCGGCGGGTGATGCAGAGTTCGTCCTGTTCGAGGCCTAAGCCGGCGGCTTGCGAAAAAAGCAGGCTAACTTCGGCTCTGCCCATAGGTTTGCGTGAAGCTGAACCGCTGAAAATGACATCCGTCATTTGGCCTGAACGCAGGCTTTTTGTGCTTTGTTCGCCGAGAACCCATTTCAGGGCGTCGACTACGTTGCTTTTTCCGCAACCGTTAGGGCCGACAATGGCCGTTATCTGCTGATTAAAATTAAATTCAGTCCTGTCGGCGAAACTCTTAAAGCCGTCCAGAATAATTTTTTCAAGTCTCAAAAGATGCCTCCGTACATATTGTTAAATCCGAACCGCGTGGGCTAAAGCCCACCCTACGAAATATCTTATAGCCACTAAGGCACTAAGACACAAAGTTTTTAAAATATTAGTTACTACTGATTACCAGAATTCACTTTAATGCAGCGTGGGCTAAGGCCCACCCTACAAAAACAAACACAACTTTATTGCTAACAGGTAGTTATGTTTGAGGTTCGCTAAATTGTATAATCCAATAATATAATATATTATCGGTCTTTAGCGAGATAATTCTTTATAATAAGTGAAAAAGTAAAAGTTAAAAGCGAAAAGTTGGGAGAAATGAGAAATTTTAAGTTTTTAAGGGTTAAATCTGGATTAAAATGAGATAAAATTGGGCGGTAATTTACTTTTAGCCACCCTCTACGAATTTTATTCTTAAGGCATAAAATTCCTGAAGAATCGAGGGTTTCCGCTTCGCTTTAGCAAAGGCACAAAGAAAATTAAAAATCAAATTTCAAAAATCAAAATTACAGATTAAAATGCAAAAAGTTGAAAAGCTAACAGGTTAATATGTGGAAAAACGCAATGGAAAAGAGCTGTATTATTGGGGTAGTTTTGTTTGCTATGGCAACAACAGTATTGGGACAAACTGACGCAAACAATATTTCAGATCATAATAATATTTTAATCAAAAATCCGGAATCTGTGAAAACATACCTTAAAGGGGAAGATGTTCAATATGACAAACTATGGATTCCGGCTGAAATAGATGTTTCGAAATATAAAATTTTGTTTAAAGAATACCTGCAAAAAAATGCTGATGTAAATACATCTACGGACAATAAATACATTCTTGAAAATTTTGATAAATACAAATTGCAATATTCAGGATTTGTAAAAAACAGCAAAAAATATCTCATCTTCAATATGATATCTCTTGCGATTGATATAAACGATAAGGAATTTGCATTTGTATTTGATGGCGGATGTGGCGTAGTAAGAGTTGTTATTGATGTTGAGAATAACCAGATTGTCAGAATAGAATGTAACATGGAAGTGTAAATTGGCAAAAAAAATTGCAAACAGTTTAGTTTTACTTTTAATGATTATATTTGGTGGGTGTAAATCTCAACCAGATTCTAATAATGTAGTTGTAAAATATTCTGCATTATCAGATCAAACACGAAGTTCGCTGGTTGGTGATACAGAAGAATTCTGGCGAGATGTTGATTTGCTTTATCGGGCAAGTATTAAAGGCGACCCCAACTCAATACGAACATTATTCATAATTGGCAGCTTTTCTGATGGGATAGTGAGTGAAGGTATGCCGGATTTGTCAACAATTGTAGAGAAATACCCTGAAATTTCCAAAGAGGTAATTATGGGAAATGAAAGGTTAAGGGGTAAATATTCACATTGGCTGAATTCCGCCCAATAAAAAAGGATTGAGATTGCCGCGTTTATAGTGGCGACCCATTCAGCTTTGCTTCAGGGCAGGCTCTATGTGTTCGCCCTGGGCAGACACGCAGGTCTGCCCCTACAAATTATCCCATCTTAAGATGATGCAAACAACCTAAATAAAACCTTGATTATGGGGGATTTAGATAGTATTCTTAGGCGGTATTTTTTTTAAAGGATTGCAGGAAAAGATATGAAAAATGATTTGGTAAAACTGGCACGGAAATACGGAACGCCATTGTTTATTTTGGATCATGCCAAGATTCGGGAGAATTTTCGCGCTTTTAAGAAGAGTCTGCCGACGGTTCAGGCCTATTATGCGGTAAAAGCGAACTCCAATCAGGAAATTATCAAGACGCTTTTTAACGAGGGTGCGAGTTTTGATGTCGCTTCGTATAACGAGTTTATACAGGTTCACGACCAGATACAAAACTACCGCAAAAAAGATAAAGAATTCTTTATCTGGGATAAAATCATCTTTTCCAATACCATTAAGGATAAAGATACTCTCCGTAAAATCAAAAAATATAAGCCGTTGATGACCTATGATAACGCGGATGAAATTAAGAAGATCAAAAAATATTGCCCGACAGCGGGGCTTGTTCTTCGTTTGAAAGTGCCGGATACAGGTTCGCAGGTTGAGATGAGTTCCAAATTCGGAGCAGAACCGGGTGATGCGATGGCTCTTATCGATGCGGCTTTCGATTGCGGGCTGACGGTCGAGGGATTGAGTTTTCACGTCGGAAGTCAGTGTACGAATTTTGATAATTTCACGAACGCGCTGCAGATCACATCGCAGATTTTCAACGAGTGCAGGAAAAAAGGTTACGCGACGAAGATCGTAGATATGGGCGGCGGTTTTCCTGTGCCATACGATTCTTATGCGCCGAAAATTGAACAGCTTGCACACGTGATCAATTCAGAAACGAAAAGGCTGTTTCCTGACGATGTTGAGTTGATAGCCGAGCCGGGGCGGTTTATGGTTGCGACGGCGGCAACGCTGGTTTCTGAAATTATCGGTAAAGCGCGTCGCGATGGAAAATTATTCTATCATATCAACGATGGCGTTTATCATACGTTTAGTGGAATTGTTTACGATCACTGGATTCCAAATTTCAGTGCGTTTAAACGCGGCAAAACAGAGGTTTGCGCGGTTGTAGGGCCGACGTGCGACAGCTTTGACAAGATTTCGGTTTCGGAACAACTGCCGGGCAATTTGGAAATCGGGGATTTGCTCGTAACGGAAAATATCGGCGCGTATAGTATCGCATCATCAACGAAATTTAACGGTTTTGATGGGGCGAGGATTTTGCATATAAATAAATAGTCAGTAGTCAATAGTCATTAGCCAGTAGTAGGTAGTCAATAGAAAGTGAAAAGTTAAAAGTGAAAAGTGAAAAATTTGTTTATGCGTTTGTATTGATGTTTCTGGTTTGCGCTTCTGCCAATGCGATGGAAGTGCAGACGGATGTTGAATATGGAAATGGCGGGGGAGAAAAACTGCTTTTGGATGTTTACAAGCCAAGCGGCGAAGGGACTTTTCCTGCGATAATAATTGTTCACGGCGGAGCGTGGGTTGGCGGAGATAAGCAGGGCAGCGAGAAAGTTTTCGCAAAACCGCTGACGGATGCAAACTATGTATGCGTTTCAATAAATTACAGACTTGCACCAAAATATAAATGGCCTGCGTGTTATGACGATGCTCAAACCGCTGTTAAATGGGTGAAGGCGAACGCGGGCAGTTATAAAATTGATTCCAAGAAAATAGCGGTAATGGGATATTCCGCGGGCGGTCAAATAGCGGCGCTAGCGGCGATGACAGCGGATAACGGTATGGAAGTTCAGGGGATAGTGCTTGTTTCATCTCCGACTGATTTGGTGTATGATGGTATGAGGCGGGGCGATATTACTACATATCTTGCGGCGGTCTTCGGCAGTAAAGGGCTGGATGCTCAAGCGTTGCAGCAGTTGTGGGATGCATCGCCTATAAATTATATTTATCCGGGATTGCCGCCGGTTCTTTTGATACATGGAACAGCGGATAATATTGTGCCATATCAGCTTTCGGTCAATTTTAAGACCAGGCTGAATACTTTGAATGTGCCTTGTGATATAATTACTATCGAGGGCGGTACACATAATATCAATAGCTGGGAAGTACGCGATAAAGATTATGTAAAAAAAACAATCGAATGGTTTGATAACAATTTGAAAATTAGTAAATAGTTGCTGGTTGTTAGTTGCTAGTTGGGGGAATAATGAGAACGATAATTTTTATATTAATTTGTTTGATTTGTACAATTGTCTGTGCGATGGAAGTGCAGATCAATATTGAATACGGCAAGGCGGCGGATCAATCGCTGCTTCTCGATGTTTATGCACCGAAGGCGGCTGGGTATTTTCCGGGTGTTGTAATTGTTCACGGCGGCGGATGGAGCGGCGGCGATAAGCGGGCGGATATTACGAGTTTGTTTGAGCCGATCACAGATGCGAATATGGTTTGCTATTCAATCAATTACAGGCTGGCGCCGCAAAATAAATGGCCGGCGTGTTTTGACGATGTGATCACTGCGGTTCAATGGGTGAGGGCGAACGCGTTGAAATATAAGACCGACCCGAATCGAATCTCGCTAATGGGTTATTCGGCGGGCGGGCAACTTGCGTTGCTGGCTGCTTTGAAAACGCAGAAGGAAACGAATGTTCAGGCGGCGGTTGGATTGGCTGCGCCGGTTGATCTGGTGCTTGATAGTTTGAGGCGTGGGAATGTTTCGAGTTATCTGCTGGCGCTGCGCGGAAGTGAAATTATGGACGCGA
>Ga0154577_1097_pt1 | contig 23659 bp, 23 predicted proteins | sample RifGroF2_FD_116006 | JGI IMG/M metagenome (GOLD analysis project Ga0154577, IMG submission 116006) | Planctomycetes bacterium GWF2_42_9
TAGAACCAAGTGAATCCGCAAAATACAAAATATCCACAGCATTCCATTTGTTTATTTCTTTTATCGCATTTGAAATTTGTTCCGAATTTTTACCGGCTATTTGCATCAAATTAACGCATATTTGATATCCTAATTCATTGAGTCTTTTGGCCAGAGTTTCGGCAGTCTTAATTCCTTCAAGCTGGCTGCAAATTCGTACAATATCAACAGGTGATTGGGTTTTCTTTGAAAAAAGTTCATCAACTTTAGTAATAATAGTTTTTGTATCTCCCGAAAAGTCTTTCGCATCAATCATTACCGCAATTTTACATTGTTCAGGCAGTGGCAGTTGCTGCAAAAAATAATCTCTGCAATATGCGAAAGCTCCTAGAAATTTATTTTTTGCCGGGTTTCTAAAGCCGATCTCAATAACATTTATTCCAGCGGTGGCAATAGAATGCAAATACCTGTTCACGATTTCTTTATCGAAATCCCAGGAGTTGTAATAGCCACCGTCTCTTAATGTGCAGTCTAATAAAATAAGTGAATTAGAATCCATATAAATTATTATTTCCTATTAGCGAGTTCTTTTAAAATATTGGAATCGTAATATTTTTCAAACTTTGTAGGTGTTATAATTTTAAAATGTACGCCATATTCTTCTATTTGCTTCATTGCGTCATATACCTGTTGATCTTTTTCAAGACATTCCTGCCAGGAAGCATCGTCAGTAAAACCGCTGCCATAAACATGCTGGTTTTGTTGCCCCTGTTCCAGTTCTCGTTTTCTGTAAAGTGTGTAGCCGTCCATACCGGCTATAAAAATTTCAGAAGCCCCGAATAAATGAGCGACCATTATCGCAAGACATCCTGCCGTACGGAAATGTCCGGTGATAATTCCGTCTTGATATCCAACTTTATACTCCGCTTTATCAATATAACTAACAGATATGTAATTACCTTTAAAATGTTGATTTATTAACTTAGATTTGAAATCACTGGCAAACATAATTTTTGATTTTGTATTAACACAGTTTCCAAACTCTTTCCACCTTTGTTTATTAGTCCATAAATGATAATCTGGGATATGGAAATCGGTCATTTTGTTAATGCCGATGGTAACCGGTTGTTTTTTTTCAATGAACGCTTTTATCTGTTTTTGATATTCTTTTAATGTACCACCAGCCCCAATTATCAGAAATGGTTTTCCTTTTTCAATATCAATGCAGTCAGTAATAGTTTTAAATTTTTTCTTCCAGATCCAAAACATTTTTCACCTTGCATTCAAGATAATTTCTTTGGGTTCAGCTTTTAATATTATAGCATCAATTTTGTTTATTCCAAGTACAATACAGCAGGCTGTTCGGTGATGGCCTTCATAAATTTCATAGCTTTGATTATATGGATTGGGGATGATTGGTTTGTCGATTACTGTTATTTCGCCTTTAAAGCCATTGGTTTTTATGTCGTCGAATAATGCGATAAGTTTTTTTGCTTTTTCTTTCGCGGACTTGCGGCTTTTGCCGAATCTTTTTTGCAATCGATAATACGAACTCTTATTAAAATTAAGCCAGACATCTATTCCCTTATGGTAATCCTTCAAAAGTTTGCAATGCGGCGAAATATTCATATCAAGTACATTGCCGTTATCGCATTTAACGACTGATTGATAAGCCTTAAACCTTTCAGGGTTATATTGAGCTGCGATTTCACTGGTAGAAAGAGTTTTCCTGTCTATCTCGACAAAGTCATATTTTGAATCAATGTCTTTAAGGAAATATTGTCTATTTTTAAAAGGCGTTTTTCGTTTTATATCGTAATAAATATCCTCGAAGAAGAAAGCAAGATTTTCTATAAATGAGTTTGCCATTTTCTATTTTGCTCCGGCAATTAATTCATCATAATAGTTTTCAATTCTTTTGATCATCACAGGATAATCATAATTTGTTTTCACACTCTCTCTTGCGGATTTCGTCATCTCATTTTTCTTTTCAGCAGGCATATTGAAAGCGTCAAGCATCGCCTTGGCAAGAACATCTGCATTTTCAGGTGGAGTTAAAATACCGTATTTACCGTTATTGAGGATTTCGGGGATTCCGCCGACGTTGCTCGCTATACTTAAAACGCCTGCTGCCATAGCTTCAATCAAAGTTCTAGGCAAACCTTCAGCGACCGAAGGCAGAAGAAAGCAATCAATCGAATTATAAAATTCTGGCATATTTTCGATTCTGCCGGGCAGGTAAACGGAATCCGCGCAGCCCAATTCAGCGGCCTTTTTTTCAAGGTCTTCTTTTAATTGTCCGTTGCCGGCAAAAAATAATTTTGCGTTTGGAATTTGTTTTCTAATTTTAGCGAAGGCTTCGATCAGATACATTTGGCCTTTTGTCGGTGCAAGTCTGCCCGCAGTTGCAAACAGAAACGCATCTTGCGGAATATTATATTTTTCACGGAATGCCTGGCGGTTATTATTGCCAGTTGAAAAATATTTAAAATCGATCGAATTGCCGATGTTTACAACTTTTTTTGGATCAACAGATGGATTGAATTTGACAATATCGTCTCTTGTTGCCTGGCCGACAGCAAAAATTTTATCAACGTGCGGGAATAGAAAATAATTTTGAATTTTCCTGCTTAAATTTCGTGTTCTGCCCATACCGTGAACGTGTGAAATAATAACGGGAACGCGCGCAAGCAGTCCCGCGATAACGCCCTGATACGTAGCTCTGTGATGATGGCAATGCAGAATATCGACTTGCTGTTCTTTCAAAATTTTCGCCAGCCGGAAAAATGAAAGAGGAAATATCGGCAGTTTCTGTTTTCGCGTTACGAAAAATATTTTTTTGCCGTTTTGTTCTAGCATATTCGGAATATCACTTGTTTTTGTAAGGTAAATCCCGATAGTTTCGTATTTTTGCGGATCCATACCGCAGATCACAGGGATAACGGTAGGTATATTTCCGCCGAAAGTTGGCCAGAGCCGTGCAACGATAATTTTTCCATCCTTCATAGTTTACCTGTTGCCGTACATCTGTTGATAATATTGCTGATAGTTGCCGCTGGTTACATTCGCGAGCCATTTTTTATTTTGAAGATACCAATCTATCGTGCTTTTTATTCCCTGTGCAAAATTTGTTTTCGCTTTCCAGCCGAGCTGTGAATTTATTTTTGATGAATCGATCGCATACCGTCTGTCATGGCCGGGTCGGTCTTTTACAAAAGTTATCAGCGAATGCGGTTTACCGACGGCATCGAGAATAGTTTTTACAACTTCGAGATTTGTTTTTTCATTGCTCGAACCAATATTATAAATTTCCGATGGCTTACCTTCGACCAAAACTTTCCAAATCGCCTGGCAATGATCTTCGACGTGTATCCAGTCTCGGACGTTTAAGCCGTCGCCGTAAACCGGCAGCGGTTTATCATTCAGCGCGTTGTTGATCATCAGCGGTATCATTTTTTCCGGGAATTGATACGGACCGTAATTGTTTGAGCATCTGGTGATGTTGTAGTTCAGCCCGAATGTGTGCCCGAAAGCTCGCACGAGCAAATCAGCGGAAGTTTTACTCGCTGAATATGGAGAGTTTGGCGAAAGAGGCGTTTGCTCTGTGAATTTTCCAGTCTCGCCAAGTTCGCCATAAACTTCATCGGTTGAAATCTGAACGAATTTTTGGATTTTTTTATCGCGTGCGGCTTCCAGAAGAGTCAATGTGCCGGTTACGTTTGTTTCGATGAAAACTTTTGGTTCACTGATCGACCTGTCAACGTGGCTTTCGGCGGCAAAATTTATAATTGTCTCAATTTTGTATTTATCAATCAACTGCTCAATTATTTTGCCATCGTTTATATCCGCTTTGACAAAGACGTGAGTTGGATTGTCGAGAAAACCCTCGAGATTTTCAAGATTGCCTGCATAAGTAAGTTTATCGACATTTACAATCAAACAATCAGGCTGCTGCGCAAGAACGAGTCTTACAAAATTACTGCCGATAAAACCGGCACCGCCTGTAACTAAAATATTTCTCATATTGTTTCCAAAAATCTTTCGAGAGGTTTTTGCCATATTTCGATTGGTTTGTCAAGCAAAGACTGGATTTTATCGCAGTAGAATCGGCTGTTTGCCGGCCTTGCCGCTGCGCTTTTAAATTCATCGCTCTTGCACGGAATAATTTCAGTTTTCAGCTTTAATTTTTCAAATGCGAATTTGGCGACCTCGTATCTGCTTGCATAATCTGAGGCGGCATAATGGTAAAGGCCGCGATATTTATTTTCCGCGAATATGCGAATCACGCGCGCGGCTTCCTGCGTCCACGTCGGTGAGCCGAATTGATCGTCAACAACTTTTAAACTGTCGCGCTGTTTGGAAAATGAAATTAGTTTGCTGATAAAATTATTGCCGTTTTTGCCGTAAGTCCATTGAACACGAATGACCGCGCAATTCTGATGATTTTCCATCAGAAGAATTTCACCTTCGAGTTTGCTTCTGCCGTAAGCGTTGATCGGCTTCGGAACATCGGTTTCCTCATAAGGCGAATTTTTTTTGCCGTCGAAGACAAAATCTGTGCTGATGTGAATCACATAAATATTTTTCTCGGCGGCGATCTTTGCCAGATTCTCTACCGCCTCTGCGTTTACTTTATACGCAAGCTCATATTGGCTTTCAGCTTTTTCAACGTCTGTAAACGCTGCGCAATTAATAACCACATCCGCATTATCAATTGCGGCGGACAATTGCTTTTCATCCGAGATGTCAAATTCGGGCAAATCAAACGCGCTTATATTTTGGTCGGCGTACAAAGCACGGACTTCCGTTCCGAGCATACCCTTTGCGCCGAGCAGAACAATTTTATTAGCCATCTTTGCGTGTCCAGTCGTAAGGAATGTCGTTATCGTGCGGGTGAATTCTGAACTCATCCGGTTGGCTATAATCATAAACTTCCGAAGGCGTGTTGATAATATACGCCTCATCCTGACTTACGCACATCCAGCCGTGGCAAATTCCCGGCGGAATCCGCAAAACAGCCGGGCTGTGTTCGCTCATATAAATCTGATTGACGCAGCCTTTGGTCTTTGAATCTTCTCTGTTGTCGTAAAGCCCGACTTTTATTGTTCCTTTAGCGACGTAGAAAGAATCGAATTGTTTTTTGTGCCAATGCCAGGCTTTTACAACGCCCGGATAGGTGGTCGTAAAATAGACCTGTCCAAATTTTACAAAAAGTTCGTCATCGTTCCTGATTATTTCACCGAGTCTGCCGCGTTCATCGCACAGAACTTTTACCGCTTTAACTTTTAGCCCGTCGATCAAACCGTTTGAGCCGGTAATCATCAGCGAACCTTCAGCGTAAACTTTTTTTAATGGTGCTGCCTGTTTCATATTGTTTCCTGTTTATAAAGTACAAATCGCTTTAATTAAAATTATTTTGGCGGATCATTTAAAACTAATTCGTTTGCCTTGCTTAGCGATTCGAAAGTGCCCGCATCCGTCCACCAGCCATCCATAATGTCGTATTCTAGCTGATGACTGTTGATATATGCGTTATTTACATCGGTGATCTCGAGTTCTCCTCTGCCCGATGGTTTTAGTCTTTTTATTTTTTCAAAAACCGTATTATCGTAAAAATAAATTCCTGTTACCGCGAAGTTTGTTTTCGGTTTCTTTGGTTTTTCAACAATTTTCGTTACTTTGCCTTCATTGATTTCAGCCACACCAAAACGCTGCGGATGCTGAACTTTCTTCAAAAGCACCCGTGCGCCGGTCTGCTGTTTGGTGAATTTATCAACATAAGGCTTTAGCGAATTTTTGAAAATATTATCGCCGAGAATCACAGCAAGATTGCCGTCATTGGCGAAATTTTCCGCCAGTGCCAGAGCTTGCGCGATACCGCCCGCTTCATCCTGTACTTTATATGTGAATCGGCAATTAAAATCCTTGCCCGAACCGAGCAGGTTGACAACGTGTCCCATATGATCAACGCCGGTAACTATAAGGATTTCATCGATGCCTGCCGAGGTCAGCTTTTCGACAGGGTAGTAAATCATAGGTTTGTTGCCAACGGCCAAGAGGTGCTTGTTGGTAACTTTAGTTAATGGCATCAGGCGTGAACCAGTGCCGCCGGCTAGTATGATACCTTTGATACTCACATAGACCTCCAAAAGAATTAGGATAATTGTAACAGCAAAAATATCCATTTTCAATACTGAAAAGGCATTATTTAATGAAGGAATTTCCCTTGCAATGCCGATAAACGTACAGTATATTATTTGCCAAGCTCTCGTTAAAGGGGCGTAATCGGGCCCGCAGTATCACGGCATAGCAGGCTCAAGCCTTGGACGAAGCCCAACCTTAGTCCGATAAATCTTTATTGGACAACCGTGAAAGCAGATATAGTTTAAATAGTATGGCCGAAAGCCAAACAATAGTTTTTAGTTTTTAATTTCTCTTAATTACCCGGTGGTGTAATCGGTAACACAGAGGTTTTTGGTACCTCCATTCATGGTTCGACTCCATGCCGGGTAGTTTAAACTTCAATTGTTGAGGTAAAATGTCTAAAAAAGTTGCGATAATATTGGCTGCAGGGATGAGCAGCAGGATGAACACGAAACTGCCCAAAGTTCTTCACGAAGTTTGCGGCAGACCGATGCTGGCTTACGTAATAGATGCCTGCCGTCTGGCTGGTGTTCATAAACTATATATTATTGTGGGTTATGGAAAAGAGCAGGTCATCCATTATTTCAAGGACGATAAAGATATCACCTGGATCGAACAGAAAGAGCAGAAAGGAACCGGCCACGCGGTTCTATGCTGCAAAGAGCAGCTTGCTGATTTTGAAGGCGATACCCTGATTCTTTGCGGTGATATGCCTTTGATCAGGCCGGAAATAGTCAAAACACTCGTCGATAAACACGATCACGAATCAGCCGCGGCGACTTTAGCAACTGCAATTCTTGAAGACACAAGAAGTTACGGCAGAATTATCCGCGACGGTTATGGCAATATTCAAGGTATTGTCGAAGAGGCTGACTGCAACGCACAGCAAAAATTGATAAAAGAAGTCAACCCAAGCTATTACTGCTTTAAAAATACGGTTTTGTTCGAGGCTTTGAGCAAAATCACACCTAATAATAAGAAGAACGAATACTACCTGACCGATGCTCTGCATCTAATTATTAAGGCGGGACACAAAGTTGTCGCCGTTACCGCAGTTTCACAGGAAGACGCGATCGGCGTAAACAGCCGTCAGCAGCTTAGCGAAGTCGGCAGAATTATGCAGCAAAGAATTCAGGATAGGTTCGTCAAGAATGGAGTTACGATCGTTGATCCGCCGAATACCTGGATCGATGCTCGTGCTCAAATTGGTCAGGATACTGTTATTGAGCCGTTTACATACATTCACGGTAAAGTCAGTATCGGCAATAATTGCAGGGTAGGTCCTTTCGCTTATGTTCGCGAAGGCACGGTTCTCGGCAGCGATGTAATTCTTGGCGTTTTCACGGAAGTAAAAAATTCAACGCTTTCCGATGGTGTTCGGGCAAGACATCATAGTTATATCGGTGACGCGGTTTTGGGTAAAAATGTTGATATTGGCGCAGGCGCGATCACTGCTAATTTTGACGGCCACAAAATTCAGACTACTCAAATCGGGGATAATGTTTTTGTCGGCTGCGGTACGGTTATTGTAGCACCAATAAACATTCCGCCAAATACTCAAATTGCACCGGCTTCTTCGGTAACTTCGGAAAGTTTAAAAAAGGAAACAAAGTAAAGGATTGAGATGACAATTCACAATGACATAAAAGTATTCAGCGGTTCGAGTAATCCAGAGCTTACAAAGAAAATTTGTGAGTATCTTGGGATACCTGTCGGCTGTGCGAAAATAGAAAGATTCCCGGATGGCGAAAAAATAATCAAATGCGAAGACGATGTTCGAGGCAAAGACTGCTTTGTTGTTCAGTCGGGCTGTGAACCTGTTGACGAGCATATTGTTGAGCTTTTGATTTTTCTTGATTGTCTCAAACGCGCAAGCGCAAAACGCGTAACAGCAGTTATACCTTATTTCGGTTATGCACGTCAGGACAGAAAAGACGAAGGCAGAACGCCGATCACTGCAAAGCTGATTTCGAATTTGATCGCGACGGCTGGCGCAGACAGAGTTTTGGCGATGGATTTACACGCCGCACAGCTTCAGGGCTTTTTCGATATTCCTGTCGATCATCTTTTCGCCGAGCCTGTATTAACGAAATATTTCAAAACCAAAAATTTCAAACATCTGACAGTTGTTTCGCCGGATGTAGGCAATATTAAACGTGCGGCCAGATACGTTGAGCATTTGAACGGCGAGCTGGCGATTATTCACAAACGCAGATTAAACAGCAAAGAAGTTCAGTGCGGCGCTATCATCGGAGCGGTAAAAGACAGAGATGTTTTGATGTGCGATGATATTATTTCCACGGCCGGCACGATGTGTACTGCCGCCAAACTCGTTAAAGAGCAGGGCGCAATCAGTATTTGCATCGGCGCAACGCACGGTGTGTTTGCTGATAAAGCAATTGAAAAACTCAAGAATGCTCCGATTGACGAGATTGTCGTTACAGACACTATACCGTTAAAACCGGAAGCGGCGAAACTGCCGAATATTAAAGTTCTGACGGTATCGAATATTCTTGGTGAAGCGATAAAACGCATACACAGTAATGAATCTATTAGTTCAATGTTTAAATGTCCTTTGGGGCAGTAAATTTCCGCGATGAAAAAGGTGGAACGTTTAGAATTGTACGCTGAACGCTGTAAATTGCGGATCAACGGAAAATTAAATTAAGATTATGTAATTAATTTGAGGTAAAAAAGTATGTCGAAGCAAGAGCTTATTTTAAAAGCACAAACAAGAAGTGAACGTGGCAAGAAGTCCAATGCGAAACTGCGCAAGCAGGGCAGCATACCAGCTATTATTTACGGCCACAAAAAAGAACCGCAGGCATTAGTTCTCAACGAGCACGATTTTATCGAAGTTCTTCACTACGGTAAAAAACTGATGGATATTGTGGTTGATGGAAAACCCGATAAATTCCTGCTGAAAGAAATTCAGTACGATCACCTGGGCAAAAAAATGATTCACGTCGATTTCGTTCGCGTTGACCTTAGCGAAAAGGTAACAGTTACTGTTCCGCTCGTTTTCAAGGGCACTGCCGTTGGAACGACCGAGGGCGGCGTTACTGAAGAGCATCTCGACAGCATCGAGATCGAATGTCTGGTAACAGAAATTCCAGAATCTATCGATGTGTCGATCAAGGGATTGAAAATCGGCGAGTTTATGCATGTCAAAGATATCGTGATACCGGCAGGTATGAAACTTGTTACAGACCCTGAACTGCTTCTTATCGCTTGTAAGGAACCGGTTGAAATGGTTGAGCCAAGTCCTGAAGAGGCTGCTCTTGAGCCTACATCTCCTGAAGTTATTACTGAACGTAAGCCTAAGGAAGGTGAAGAGGACGAAGAAGCTGCGAAGAAGTAATTTTGACGAGCCGGAATTTCAGCAATGGACGAAATTAGATTAATCGCAGGTTTGGGAAATCCCGGTCAGGAATATGATGGAACTCGTCATAATATAGGTTTTGAAGTAATAGATAAGCTGGCTGATAAATGTGGCGTTGATGTTTCAAAGAAAAATTTCGGCGGCATATTAGGCCAGACAGTTCTTGATGATAAAAAGTTAATATTGTTAAAGCCGCTTAAATATATGAACAACAGCGGGCAGGTAATCGCAACGGCCGCGGGTTTTTACAAACTTCAGCCTTTGCAGATTCTTGTCATAACGGACGATATGGCTCTGGAGCCGGGAATGATTCGTTTAAGAGCTTCCGGTTCGGCAGGCGGACACAACGGTCTTACCGACATTATAGAGAAGTTAAGCACCGTTGATTTTGCCCGTTTGCGGGTTGGTATCGGCGAAAAAGGGCCCGCGGTCGCGAGGGATTATGTTCTTAACAAACCCTCGAAAGAACAAAGGACGCTTTTGAACGACGCTGTTGAACAGGCAGTGCTGGCAGCAATTTGCTGGGCACAGCAGGGCGTTGACGCGGCAATGACAAAATTTAATCGAAAAAATAAATAAAGTTTTAATTTTTAAGGAGTTTAAATGGAAACCGTAACCAAAAGATTGTACGAGGCACTGTTTCTCGTTGATGCCGGCGAAGCTGCTTCTGATTGGCAGGGCATTAATGATCATATAAAGAAAATTCTCGAAAAAAATGGTGCTGAAATTTTAAGTATGCGTAAATGGGATGATAGACCTCTTGCCTACCCGATTGTCGGCAAGAAAAGAGGCGTTTACATCCTCGTTTACTTCAACGCCACTAGCGATAAGCTATCTGATATGGAACACGATATCAGACTTTCAGAAAGAATTCTCCGTTCGATGATTCTTCGCGGCGACCATATTACACAGGCTGATATGGACAAAGATACACCTGCGATACTCGCTGAAAAAGGCATTGCGAAACCAGTTGCTGCGGTTGAAGAAATCGTTGCTGCTGCCGCTGATGATGACGACGAAGTTCCGGGTATTAATGCTATAAAGGAATAAATATCCCTAGCGGATATTCGAAAGGATTATTATGGCTAGCTTCAATAAGGTTATTCTGCTGGGCAATCTGACGCGGGATCCGCAGTTATCGTATCTGCCGAGTCAGACGCCGGTTGTTGATTTTGGATTAGCAACCAACAGAAAATGGACAAGCCAGGACGGTCAGCAGCGCGAAGAAGCCTGCTTTGTTGATTGCAGGGCGTTCGGCAAACCGGCTGAAACCATCAATAAATATTGCAAAAAAGGCAAACCCCTTCTGGTTGAAGGCAGATTGACTTTCGATAGCTGGACCGGTAAGGATGGCGAAAAGAAAAGCAAGATACGGGTTACGATTGAAACTTTCCAGTTTGTATCGTCTGCACCTGGTCAGGGCGGCGGAAGCGGCGGCAGTGATTCGCAAATTCCCGCCAATGATGCCCCTATGGATAGCGGCCAGGGCGGCGGTGATGATATACCGTTTTAATTGATTTGAATTAAAATTCGAAATTTGAGATTATTTTTTAGGAGTCACTTAACGTGAGAGGCCAAAATTTTAAAAAGAAGCCGGATAAAATGAAAAAAAGAAAACGGCGCGAAAATGTTGCACAGCAGAATCAATGTAGATTTTGCCGTTCAAAAACTGAATACGTCGATTACAAAGACATTGAAGTATTGGGCAAACTGCTTACACATCGTGGTAAGATTTTCTCCCGCAAACGCAGTGGAAATTGCGCTAGCTGCCAGAGAAAAGTAAAACTGGCTATCAAACGCGCCAGATTTATGGGTTTGCTTCCGTTTACAAGTTAATCATTATTGTTTAGCCGTCGCCGCTGCGGCGACGAGTAATATTATCGGAGATTTTATATGAATGTTTTATTATGTGAAGATGTTGAAAATCTCGGCTGGTATGGAGAGGTAGTCAAGGTTAGCGAAGGTTACGCAAGAAATTACCTCCTGCCGCAGAGACTTGCGATAGTCCCGTCAGAAGCCAAGATCAAATCTATGGCTGCTGAAAAAGCAAAAAGAGATGAACAACGCAAAGTTGTTATTGAAAACTTCAAGAAAGCCGCTGAAGCTGTTGAGAACGCAGAAGTCGTTTTGGCCGCTAAAGCAAACGAGCAGGGTCATTTATTCGGTTCGATTGCTGAAAAGGAAATTGCTGCAAATCTTCGCAGCCAGGGCTTCCAGGTTGAAGATAAATTTGTTCAGCTTGACAGCCATATCAAAGAAGTTGGTGAACGTACTGTAAAACTTAAATTCGCTTATGATGTTTTTGCGACAGTAAAAGTTATAGTAGTCCCAGAAGCTGCAAGTACGGAAGCTGCAAATGAGTCCAAAGAAGGACAACAAACAGAATAATAAGGCTATGTCGGGTGGGCGGCAGTTGGATGCAACCTCTGCGCTCACTTCCAGGACGATGCCGGAATCACTCGAGGCGGAAGCCGCGGTGTTGGGTTCGATGATACTCGATCCGCAGTGCATCGGCCTAGTAGTTCAAAAAGTATCGGCGCCTTCTTTCTATCGTTTCGAACATCAAATGATTTTCGATGCGATTGTTTCTCTTTGGAATAAAAAAAGTGATACGTTCGACCTTTTGCTTTTGCGCGATGAGCTGAAGAACCGCAAACACCTTGACGAAGTCGGCGGCCCGGAATATTTGGTGAGAGTTGCCGAATCGGTTCCGTCGGCCGCTAATGTCGAGCATTATGTGCAGATCGTACAAGATAAGCAAATGATGCGCGAGCTTATCAACGCCGCAAGCGAGGTTTTAACTGAAGCCCTTGAAGATTCAGGCGACATAGCCGAAAAATTGGACAGGGCAGAGCAAAAAATATTTACAGTTACAGAGAAAAAAGTTACCAGTAGTGCCGCATCTATGAAAGAGCTTCTGACGGAAACGTTTGAAGCTATAGATAAACGTCAGGGACATCACATTACCGGCCTTCCTACCGGTTTTGCCGAACTGGACGATCTGACCTGCGGCCTGCAGAATGGCGAAATGATCATTATCGCCGGCCGTCCCAGTATGGGAAAGACCAGCTTTGCAATGAATATCGCCGAGCATATTGGCGCAGATAACAACCTTCCTGTTGCTATTTTCTCGCTTGAAATGGGTCGTCAGCAGCTTGCCGAGCGTATGCTTTGCAGTCGAGGAATGATCGATTCACAGCTTGTCCGAAAAGGAATGGTTAATGATAGCCAATATCAGGAACTCGTTCACGCGGCAAGTGAGCTTAGTGAAAAACCGATATATGTCGACGATTCGCCCGGCATTACCCCGCTGGAACTTCGCGGCAAAGCACGCAGACTTCGCAGCCGATTTGGAATCAAGGCTGTTTTCATAGATTATTTGCAGTTAATGACTATGGGCGGCTCGGTTGAGTCCAGACAGCAGGAAGTCAGCGAAATAAGCAGGTATTTGAAGGCATTGGCAAGAGAACTTGAAATGCCTGTCGTTGTTTTAAGTCAGCTTAACCGTGCTACTGAAGGTCGAGATGGCCACAGACCGAGAATGAGCGACCTGCGTGAAAGCGGCAGTATCGAACAGGATGCGGATGTTATTATGCTTCTGCACCGTGAGGATTATTATCATAGAGGCGAACCGGATTATGAAGAAACATCCTCTGCCGAAGTGATCATTGCAAAGCAGCGTAACGGCCCGACTGATACTGTCGAATTGAGCTTTAACGGTAGTCATACTAGATTTGGAAATAAAGCCAGAGTCAAGGAACCTTTTTAGTACCAACTTTAATTGATTTGTTGGTATAATACTGACCTGAATGATATGGATGGATTTGTAGAAAGGGATTTTATGTATAATTCCAGCAGCCCTGCGATTTACAGGCCGATGAAGATTTTGCTGATCTTCATCATTATATCATTCTTAAGTCATCCCCTTTTTTGCGAACCCAATTCTCCGCAAGCAGACGCTAACGCAATCATAAAATCAGATACCAATACGCCTTCAGCGCAAGCGGAACCTTATATAAAGAATACTTCTTTTGAAAACAAAATCATCGATAAAATTCTTGTTAAAGGCAATATTTACATCAAGAAACAAAAGGTGCTTTCAGCCGCCCGAAGCAGAACTGGCCAGGCTTTTTTAAGTCCGCAGGTTCAGGAAGACTGCAAAAGAATCGCCAACGTCCTTGGCGTTGAGTTTGCGTATTATAATGTCGAACCTGCCGCCGATGATAAAGTAATTCTTACGTTCGTCATTAAAGAGAAGATTGTTATTCGCAAACTGACTTTCACAGGCGATAAAAAAACGAAGGAAAGCAAACTTACTGAAAAGGCTGGTTTTCAGCGCGGCGATTATCTCGACAAACTTACCGCTTCGAACGGTGCGGAAAATTTAACCGACCATTACAAAAAAAATGGTTATCCATTCGTTAAAATTACTTACGACGATTCGAAAATAAGCGAAGGTGTTTTAGCATACACAATCGATACCGGCCCAAGAGTAAAAATCAAAAAGCTGAAATACGAAGGCAACGCTAACCTTAAAAAAGGTGAACTTACAAAAGCGATAAAAAGCAAGCCAAAGAATTTTCTGATTTTCCAGAATTATTTCAAACAGGACATTCTTGATAATGACGTTGTTGCGCTGCAAAAGGCGTATGACAGGTACGGCTATCTCGATACCAAAGTTTCATCAAAATTGAATTTCGTTAAAGAACGAAAAGGCGTTGAGGTTACTTTTGTTATTCAAGAAGGCAAGCAGTACGATTTGGAAAAGATTCTTTTCTCAGGCAATAAATTTTTATCCGATTCCAACCTGATGAGCACCTTCAGACTGAAAAAAGGCGAATTTTACAGCAATGAAAAAGCCGAGTACGATAAAGACGAGGTACTGCGGGATTATCGTCAGAGGGGTTTTGTAGATGTAAGCGTTCAGCAGTCGCGTCAGTTTGTCGGTGAAGATAAAATCAACGCCGTTTTCGATATTAACGAAGGCGATCGATACCGCATAGACAACATTAATATTTCAGGCAATAAAAATGTTTATGATAAAGTTGTCCGTCGAGTTCTCGACGAACAGGAATTCAAACCCGGCGAATGGTACAACGCGCATATCGCCAGAGGCGATGGCGAAGGTCAACTCGAAAAAGATGTAAAAGGAAATGTTTACGCACAAAGCGCGGTTATCACTCCGGTAGGCAATAAGCCCGGCAAGAAAGATGCTGAAGTACGAATCAAAGAAGGCCAGACCGGCTCGATAATGTTTGGTGCAGGCGTAAGCAGCAACGATGGTTTGATAGGTCAGGTTATTTATCAGCAGCGAAATTTTGATATTAAGAAATGGCCGAAAAGCTGGCGGAAATTTTTCTCGCAGGACGCCTTCAAAGGCGCAGGTCAGACTTTGAGAATCGCTCTTGAGCCTGGTACGGAAGTCAGCAGATATTCAGTAAGCTGGACGGATCCATATTTTAAAGATAAACCGATCGAATGGACTGTCGGCGGCTCAAATTGGGAACGAAGCAGAGAAAGCTATGATGAAACAAGAATGAAAGGCTACACCGGCTTTACACATCGCAAAAAAAATGGTTGGTATAGAAGTTTGGATTTCAGGGCCGAAAATGTAGAAATAGATTCGATTGATGACGATGCCCCGGACGATGTCAAAGACGTAAAAGGAAGTAATTTGCTCGGCGGCATCAGAATGGGCTTTGGTAGAAATACCACCGACAGCAGATATTTGCCGACTAAAGGCAAGCATTATGAAATAAGCTATGAACAGGTTGCAGGCGATCATACTTTTGGACTCGTTGAAGGTACATATCGCTGGTACAAAACTTTGAGAGAGGATTTGGCCAGACGCAAAACTATTCTCGAAACAAAATTATACGGCGGTACTGTGGTAGGCAGTGCTCCTGTATTTGAAAGATTCTACGGCGGTGGCACTGGAAGCATCAGAGGCTTTGACTATCGAGGCGTCAGCCCACGCGATGGTGGCGACAATGATCCGATCGGCAGCAAGTGGATCGTTACAGGCAGCGGCGAGATTCAGATTCCGATGTTCTCTGATAATCTCGCAGGCCTTTTATTCGTTGATACCGGTATGATCGAAACCGGCGGTGTAAGGGCATCGATCGGTATTGGTATTCAAATTATGATACCGCAGTGGTTTGGCCCTGTCCCAATGCGATTTGAAATTGCAGCGCCGTTTATGAAAGACGACGAAGACGATACGCAGATTTTCAGTTTTTCTGCAGGTGCTTTGTTCTAGCAGTGTCATCCTCGCGAAAGCGGGGATCCAAGTGTAGAGTGGGCTTTAGCCCACGCGGAATAAAAAAAGAAAGGAATAATAAAATGTTAAAAAGAAATCTTATATTCGTCGCAGCGTTGACGATGTTACTAGCTGGTGTTTTTTTTATCGAGAATTCCATAGCAAAAGAGAAATCTTTGCCGCCGGTTAGAATCGCGATTGTCAGTGTACGAGAACTTTTCGATAACTGCTCATTCAAAACTCTTACCGAAAAGGAATTATCGGCAGAAGGTGAAAAACGTTTTGCTGACATCAAAAGAATGGATCAGGAAATAGAAGCCGATAAAAATGCGATCAGCAAATTAAAAGAAAACAGCCCTGAATATATGGCCGCTCTAAAGACTGTAATGCTCAAGCAGTCGCAATTAGAAGCTGAAAAGGAATTTTATCAGCAGGATTTAACTCTCAAGGAAATGCACGGCAAAGAAGAAATTTACCGTAAAATTCTTGAGTCAATCTCGGAAGTCGCAAAAGAAAAGGGCTTCAATCTGGTTTTCAATAGAGATGATAATTATCTAAATCAGCCAGAGACTTCGCCTGCCGCTCAAAACCCGACAGATATGATTTTGACTACAAAGACGCACAAATTGCTTTATTACGATAAACAATTTGATATTACACAGGATGTTTTGATAACACTCAACAATAAGGCTCCGAAATCAAAATGACACAAACAAAGCTAACTGTAAGTCAAATAGCTGAACTTCTTAAAGCTCAACTCGTTGGCTCCGGCGATGCGGAAGTAGTCGGCGTATCCGCATTCGATATTGCTGCTCCGAATCAAATTACATTTGCGACTGACGGCAAATTATTAGAAAAAATCGGAGTATGCAAAGCCGCCGCGGTGATTGTGAAAGATAAAGTCGAATCGCCGCTACCATTGCTGATGGTAAACAATGTCGAGCGTGCGCTGATTGAGGTTTTGAAAAAATTTATGCCGCAGCTTGATAAGCCTTCGCCCGGCATACATAAATCCGCGGTAGTTGAGGAAGGCGCATTAGTTGACCCCACAGCATCAATCGGCCCGATGGCTTACATCCGCAAAGGCGCGAAAATTGGAGCTGGAACGGTAATTTCTGCCGGCTGCAAGATAGGCCAGGACGTTACAATCGGTAAAGACTGCAAACTCGACGATAATGTTGTCGTTTATCATAACTGCACAATTGGCAATAATTGTTTTATATATGCCAACTCTACAATCGGGGCTACCGGCTTCGGATATTATTTTATTGATGGCCGACACCAGTTGATTCCGCACACCGGTGGTGTTATTATAGAGGACTTTGTAGAAATCGGCGCAAACACCTGTGTTGACAGGGCGAAATTTGGCAATACAATAATCGGCGCCGGAACAAAAGTTGACAATCTCGTGCAGATTGCTCATAACGTTGTTACCGGCAAATGCTGTCTGATTGTAGGTCAAGCCGGTATCGCAGGAAGCTGTAAGCTCGGAAATGGAGTCGTTCTTGCCGGGCAGGTAGGTTTGAAAGATCATATATCGATTGGCGATATGACGCAAGTTGGCGCACAAGCCGGTGTTATAAATGATATTGGGCCAAATCAGCAAATTGTTGGTTCGCCTGCGATTGATATTAAAGAAAAATTGCGGCAGGTGCTTTTAGAACAGAAACTGCCGGAGATGAATAAACAGTTGAAACAGTTGTTAAAGAAAGTTGAGCAGCTTGAAGCCGCAAAAAACGATAGCAAGTGAGTTTAGACTTTCCGGCAAAGGAATGTTCGGAGGTCAGGACGCGAAAGTCCTTTTCAAACCCGCAGAGGTTGATTCGGGCATAGTTTTCGTGCGTATGGATATGCCTGAACCGATGCGCATTGAGGCAAACACTAAAAACATCGGCCAAAGAAGCAGAAGAACCGCGATCATCAAAGGCGATGCAAGCATCGAGACAATAGAGCATTGTCTGTCAGCCGTAAACGCGCTTGAAATAGATAATATCACTATTGAAGTTGAAGGGCCGGAACTTCCCTGTATGGACGGCGGCACGCTTGAGTATTTCAAAGCATTGAAAAAATGCGGCAGCATCGAACAACCCAAACCGAAAAAGGAAATGACAATTTCCGAACCGGTAATGCTTACCGAAGGTGATGCTTCGATTTATGCTCTGCCCTGTGCGTCAGATGAATTGCAGATTACGTATGATATGGATTATACCCAGCACACTGGCATTGGCAGGCAGATGTTGAGCTGTTCGCTGACGACTGATTATTATGAACAAAACCTCGCGCCGGCAAGAACCTTTCTTCTCGAAGCCGAAGCGCTGCAATTCCAGTCTCACGGCATCGGCACGCATTTAACCCCGAAAGATATTCTTGTTATCAATTCTGATGGGCCGATCAAAAATAGTTTCAGATTTCCGAATGAATGTGTACGGCATAAAATTGTCGATTTGATTGGCGATATTGCTCTTGTTGGAAGAAGAATCAAAGGCAGAATCGTCGCTTATAAAAGCGGTCATAATCTCAATCAGATGCTTGCCAAAAAACTTGTTCTGCAGGCTGAACAGCAGGACAGGGTTTCAAAAGCAGGCACGGATGCTCTGCTGGATATTCGCAGAATTCAAAAAATATTGCCGCATCGTTATCCTTTTTTACTGGTTGACAAAATCATCGAAATAGATGGCGATCGGTTAATCAGAGGCGTTAAAAACGTTACGTTCAACGAATTATTTTTCCAGGGTCATTTCCCCGGAACGCCTATTATGCCGGGTGTTTTGATTCTTGAAGCTCTCGCGCAGGTCTCCGGTCTGCTGTTTGCGCAAAAACTGGAACACACCGGCAAGCTCGCGCTGCTGCTCGGTATGGACGCTGTAAAATTGAGAAAAACTGTCGTACCCGGCGATCAGCTTATCCTCGTTTCTGAAACATCGCGAATCAGAAGTAAAACCGCGGTTTGCAAATGCACTGCCCTTGTTGGCGATGCAAAAGCCGCTGAAGCGGAAATTATGTTTATGCTCGTTGATGACGAGACCGTTTAATATTCATTTTCAGGAAAATATAGAAATGACAAAAATTCATCCAACTGCTGTAATTGAACCGAGTGCAAAAATTGGCAACGATGTTGTGATTGGTCCGAATTGCTACGTCGATTCCGGCTCGGAAATCGGCGACGGCTGCATTCTCGATGCGAATGTTGTTATTGGTAAAAACGTAAAAATCGGTCAAAAGAATGTTTTTTATCCGAACTGTGTTATTGGCCGAAATCCTCAAATGCTCGGTGCGACGCCGGATACCATCTGCGGCGGTCTCGAAATCGGCAATAGCAATATGATTCGTGAGTTTGTTACAATTCACCCGAGTATTTATTCAGACAGCAAAACTATAATTGGCAATAATAATTTGATTATGGTCGGCACACATATCGGCCATGACTGCATAGTAGAAGACAAAACTGTTTTGAGTAATGTAACCCAAATAAGCGGACACTGTAAAATTGAAACGGGCGTCTGGCTTAGCGGTTCTGTTTTGATTCAGCAGTTCACGACCATTGGTAAATGGGCGTATTCTGCGGCGCTTGCGGGTATCAATCACGATATTCCGCCCTTCTGCGTTGTCAGCGGCCATTATCCGCCTGAAATCAGGATTATTAATAAACGCGGCTTGAATCGTGCGGGTCTGAACGAACAGCAGCAAAAAGCTGTTACTGACGCGTTCAGATTTATTTTTAGAAACAAAGCAAAGACGCCTATTATTGAAAATGCAAAAGAATTGGCCGCAAAAGGCGGTCTTGACGAAAATGTACAGGCGATAGTTGACTGTATTTTGAAAAGCAGTCTGCATCGGCACGGCAGGTATCTCGAATCTTTAAGAAGAAAACATTAAGTTAAATCTCTGTGTTCTCTGTGAACTCTGTGGCTAATTTATAAATATAAACTCTGTGGCAGAATTATAATGGAAAAAATCAGAACAGCGGTTATTGGTGCCGGCAAAATGGGGCACATTCATTCCAAGGTCTTGAGCAAGTTACCGCAAAGCGATTTGGTAGCTATTGTCGATGTGCAGGAAGAAAAGGCGAAAAAGCTCGCCAAGGAATTTAAATGCCAGGCATTTTTAAATCCTGAAGACCTTATTGGAAAAGTTGACGCTGTTACTATTTCTGTCCCTACGAAAAAACATCTCGAAATCGCGGAGATTTTGATAAAGAATAAAATCGCGGTTCTAATTGAAAAGCCGCTCGCTGCAAGCGCTGAAGAAGGCGAAAAAATTGTCGCTCTCGCGAAAGAATACGATACGGTCGTTGCCGTCGGTCATTCCGAAAGATGCAATCCGGTCGTACAGGCAATGAAGCGTTTGAAAATTGAGCCGAAATATATCCAGGCCGAACGAATCAGCCCCTATTCTTTCCGTTCAACGGATATTGGCGTTGTTCTAGATGTGATGATTCACGATATCGATATAATTCTTGCTCTTGCCCAAAGTCCGGTCAAAAGCGTCGATGGTTTCGGTTTTAATGTGATCGCCGATACTGAAGATATTTGCAACGCGAGAATATTTTTTGAAAACGGCTGCGTGGCCAATATTACTGCTTCAAGATTAGCCCTGAAAACCGTAAGAAAAATCCGTGTTTTCAGCAGGCAGGCATATTTGAGTTTGGACTTCTTCAAAAAAGAGGGAATCGTCATAAAGACAGATGGCAACGTTGACGTTGTAAAATGGGTCAAGGAAAAACAAGCACTCGGTAATTTTGATTTCACCGGCGTTAATTGGCCCGACCTGCTTCACATTGAGCAGTTGAATATTGAAGATAAAGAACCGCTGCGTGTTGAGCAGGAATCATTTTTAGCTGCTGTCGCCGATAGAACCAAACGTCCAGAAGTAACAGGCGAAGAAGGTTTGGCCGCTTTGAAGTGTGCCGAAGCGATTCTCAAATCCATAACATCCCACAAATGGGAGTAACCTAATCTTTGATCGTTGACTTTAATCTGCTAACCGTCTGATGTGCCAATCTGCTTGGCTCCGGCAGTCTGTATTTACCGCAGCATTGAAGAACAATCCTTTCAGCATCTTCCAGCCTGCATTTATGCCCGACAGAAACAAACACCGGCTTTACATTATCTCTCGTCCGCAAAACCGAACCAATGATTTCGCCTTTGTCCATTAGCGGACTCGATGAACCTTTTCGTCCCAAAGGAGTATTAAATTCACCGAGCAATCTGCTTTTAGCACAGCCGATTGTTGGAATATCGAAGAATACGCCGAGATGACAAGCGATACCAAAACGCCTTGGATGTGCCGTTCCCTGACCATCAACTATAATCGTGTCAGGAGTCGTTTTGAGTTTTTCCGCTGCCGCCAAGCAAGCCGGTGATTCTCGGAAAGATAAAAGCCCCGGGATATATGGAAAAGTAACCGGCAGAACCGAATAAGCTGCTTCAATGATTTGAAAATTATCCGCCGAAAGGACGATTATGCAGGCGATGACATTTTTTTTATCCTTGCTGAAAGCGCAATCAACCCCGGCAACAGTCTGGATTTTTTTATCGAATTCACATTGAATAATGTTATCAGCCAGTGTTTTTTGAAGTATAACTGCTTCTTTAGGTGTAATTTCCCATTTATGTAAGTTCTTTATCTTCATAGGATTATTGTTTTAATATTTAAGTATTTTACTTCTTGCACGATTTTGGTACAATGGCCAAATTGGTTTATTCTCTGATTTCTCTAATACGTACGTATAGTAACTTAAGGTAATGAAAATTCATTGGTTAGCCCCGTCAACATTTCAATTCCCTTGCGGGAACTTTGACGGGGTAATAAAAAATATGCAGAAATCTATAAAAATAATAGGCGCCAATCAGCACAATCTCAAGAATATAAGTGTCGAGATACCGCGCGATAAATTCGTAGTTATCACAGGCATCAGCGGCAGCGGCAAAAGTTCACTCGCGTTCGATACGATTTACGCCGAGGGCCAGCGGAAATATGTCGAATCATTAAGCGCGTATGCTCGCCAGTTTCTCGAACAGATGCAAAAACCAGATGTCGAGCATATTGAAGGTCTGCCCCCGACGATCGCGATTGAACAGCGAAGCGCGTCGAGCAATCCGCGTTCTACCGTCGCCACCACAACTGAAATTTACGATTATTGCCGAGTGCTTTTCGCAAGAGCTGGTACGCCGCATTGCTGGGTCTGCGGCAAAGAGATCACCAGTCAGCACGCATCGCAGATTGTCGAAAATATAATGTCCTTACCGCAGGATACAAAAATTCAGATTTGCTCGCCGTTAATTCGCGGCCAAAAGGGCGAGCATCGCGAGATATTTACAAAAATTCAAAGTGAAGGTTTTGTCCGTGTTCGTCTCGATGGCGTTATTTACGATGTTAAAAATATTCCTAAACTCGACAAAAATAAAAAGCACGACATCGCCGCGGTCATTGATAGATTGATAATAAAAGATACGATTCGTGTCCGTCTGACGGATTCGATTGAAGCCGCGTTAAAACTCGGCGAAGGCCTTGTCATTATTATGGCACAGCAGCCTGCCGACGGCAAACAGAACGGCGGGGATGGGGGATGGAAAGATTTGCTCTTCAGCGAAAAATTCGCCTGTGAAGAGCATCCGCAGGCATCGTTGGAAGAACTATCACCTCGCTTGTTCAGTTTTAACAGTCCGTACGGCGCTTGTCCCGGCTGCGATGGTCTCGGCCAGATTCTCGAATTCGATGAAGACCTTATCGTTCCCGATAAAAATCTCACGCTCGAAAACGGTGCGATAGATGCCTGGCGAAAAGGCGGCAAAAGAATGAACATTTATTACAGTGCGATGATTATCAAATTCTGCGAAGATTTTGAAATCAGCCGACAGATGCCTTTTGCCAAAATTCCCGCGGATATTCGAAAAATCCTTATGCGCGGCACAAACGAGCAGGATGAGAAAAAATACGGAACTTATTTTGAAGGTGTTATCCCCAATCTCAATCGCCGCTGGCAAAATACCACAAGCGAATTCGTAAAAGCTCGCCTGCACGGCTATTTATCCGAACAGCCTTGCCGAACGTGCGAGGGCACAAGAATGCGGAAAGAAGCGATTGCCGTAACTGTTGGCGAAAAAAATATCAGCGAAGTTACAAATATGAGCGTTGAGGATGCGCAGAAATTTTTCAATGATTTGAATTTGGGCGGCGAAAAAGCGATAATCGCTACAGCTCCTCTGAAAGAAATCAAGGCACGATTAAAATTCCTTTTCGATGTCGGCCTGGGTTATATCACGCTCAACAGAACAAGCGCAACCTTGAGCGGCGGTGAAGCGCAGCGAATTCGCCTTGCCACGCAAGTCGGCAGCGGCCTTGTCGGCTGCTGTTACGTTCTCGACGAACCAACTATTGGTCTGCATCGGCGTGACAACGACCGTCTGCTTGGAATTTTACGCAGGCTCGCTGAAATCGGTAATACGGTACTGGTAGTCGAACACGATGAAGATGTGATCAAAAGTGCAGACTATGTTATCGATATTGGCCCCGGCGCAGGCGATCATGGCGGTGAAGTAATTGCCGCTGGTTCAATGGATGATATTTTCGCTGCCCCGCGATCACTCACGGGTGAATACCTTTCGGGCAGAACAAAAATTGAAGTTCCCCCCCGCCGCAGAAAAGTCAGAATGACAAACTGCATCGAAGTAAAAGGCGCAGCAGAGAATAATTTGAAAAATATTGACGTGAAATTCCCGCTTGGCGTTTTCACCTGCGTTACCGGCGTTTCAGGCTCCGGCAAAAGTACGCTCGTTACAGATATTCTGCTCAAGGGCCTTTGGCGTAAACTATATTATACGGGCACAAAACCAGGCAAACACAAAAATATCCTCGGCACAAGTCAGGTTGATAAAGTGATCGAGATCGACCAA